>Ga0208180_1000133_pt1 | contig 72570 bp, 70 predicted proteins | sample MalvireepMed_s16_FD_184241 | JGI IMG/M metagenome (GOLD analysis project Ga0208180, IMG submission 184241) | Marine viral communities from the Global Malaspina Expedition - Malaspina viral metaG DeepMed_s16 (SPAdes) (version 2) | ecosystem: Environmental > Aquatic > Marine > Oceanic | place...
GCTTAGCTTCATTAATGAAACCTTGCTGAACACTCATTCAAAAGTTGCAATACATATTTCTGTTTTGCGTAACTTCTGCAAGTGCCCACACAGTTTGCTTGGCTTGATATAGTTGTTAAAGAGCGTTTCTCAGCAGCCTTGGCTGCGAGAGGTGCGTATTCTACACACCGTGTGTTTTCCGTCAATACTTTTTTAAAAAAAGATGTTTTAGAAAACTTAGGTTTTCGGCGGCTTCGTTGCCTGCCTCGAACGTGGAGCGCATTTTAGAGATTTAACTCGCACCGTCAAGCGCTTTTTATGCCTTTTTAACTGTTTTTCTCTCGACCGTTCAGTATTCGTTCAAATGTAATCAAGAGTTAACATTTTATGCGTTAAATCTGAGCAAAACTTGGTAGTTAATAGTTTCGGTGCGTAAAATAGAGGAATAAACGAAACTTACGCAACAGCGGATACTATGACGTACAAAAAGATTGATACAGCAAACTACCCAGAGCAGTTCCGAAGCAAAGAAGAAAGCTTAATAAAGAAATTGTCGAAATTTGGGGTACAACAACTGGATACTTTCGAGTCACCCCGGAAACACTACCGTATGCGTGCTGAGTTTCGTGTTTGGCATGAGGGAGATGATCTCTATTACATCATGTTCAACCCGGAAACGCGGGAAAAAATCCGTATGGACGAATTTTTACCAGGTAGCGAGTTAATTAATCGCCTAATGAAACAACTAATAGAAAAGCTAAAACCTAATCCAATACTCAGGAACAAGCTTTTTCAAGTCGACTTTCTTACAACCACAACGAACCAAGCCGTTATCTCTTTGCTTTATCATCGCCCCCTGGATGACGAATGGGAAAAGGAAGCCACAGCTTTACGTGAAAAGTTTAAAGAGTTGGCAGACATTAATATTATTGGTCGTGCTCGAAAACAAAAACGGGTTTTGTTTGACGACAGTGTTGTCGAGCATGTCAACGTCGGAAATAAAACCTATCAATCGATTCAAACCGAAAATAGTTTTACCCAGCCCAATGCAAAAATTAACGAAACAATGATTGGCTGGGTCAAACAGCATATCGGACAAAATACTCATGACTTATTGGAGCTGTACTGCGGTAACGGCAACTTCACCCTACCTTTAGCAGAAAACTTCCAGCGAGTCTTAGCCACGGAAATTAGTAAAAGCTCGGTAGCGTCTGCCCGGAGAAGTGCTGAGCTGAATAACATTGAAAACGTCACTATTGTTCGTATGTCTGCTGAAGAGTTTACTGAAGCGCTAAATGGTGAGCGGTTATCTCGTCGCGCTGATGAGGCTGACATTAAAAACTTTGACTGTAAAACCGTGTTGGTTGATCCGCCTCGCGCCGGGCTTGATACTGAAACACTGAAAATGGTGTCGGCTTATTCCAGAATAATCTATATTTCCTGCAACCCGGATACGTTAGCAGAGAACTTAGATTATTTAACGGAAACTCATGAGATTACTGCCGCCGCTATGTTTGATCAATTTCCATATACTGATCATGTAGAAACAGGGGTCGTACTTGAGGCTAAAGCTGACTAGCTTTACAGCGGTTGCTGAGAAGAGGTAAAAGCCAACTTTTTAATAAGGCGTAAGTTTGATACGTGAGCGTATATTATCAAGCCTGCGCCAAATAGAATAATGACGGGTTCACCCCAATGACCAAGCACGTCTCGCTGTGAATAAATAGCCGCACCTAACAGTAGGAACGTTAACAGATTCCAGTTACCGTGTTTGCGAGCGCCACTGACTAATGACCAAAGCCCAACAAATACACTCAGGCCAAGAATGGTATTTTCAAGCGCATCTTCACCGATGAATGCTAAACCCGCCATCGCTAATAATGGCAAGATAAGAGGCAGCAATAGGCAGTGGATAGCACATAATGTGGTAATCCAGATTCCTGCTTTGTCTAAGTTTTGGGGCGTATTAGCCTGCATAAACATTCTGCCTTACTGTTTGCTCTTGAGTGCGCTCAACGAATTTATCGCCTAACTGACGTGTTATATTATAACATACGCGTTTATTATCCAAGACAGATCATCTAAATTTTGATTTAAGGCAGAATTATTGGTGTTTTTTTAGGCGTTATTAGTTGTGAAAGGAAGCACTTCGCTAATGTGCTTAGCACCGGATTTTATCATTAGCAGCCTATCGAAGCCTAAAGCGACACCGGCACAGTCGGGTAAACCGGATTCCAAAGCTGCAATTAGTCGCTTGTCCGCCGCCATTTGCGGCTGCTTGTTCGTCATTCGGTATCGGTTGTCGTCTTGAAAGCGCCTTGTCTGCTCAACAGCATCGGTCAATTCGTGATACCCATTGGCAAGCTCGACACCTTGATAATAAACCTCAAACCGTTTTGCGACTCGTGGGTCAGACTCATCCACTCGAGCTAGTGCAGCTTGTTCTACAGGAAAGCGCGTTACACATTGCGGCACGTTTTTAGTAAAAGTTGGTTCAATACATTCCGAGAAAGCTACTTGTAATATAGTGGACGCATCGGTTTCTTTTTGCATCCAGTCAGTCAGCGCAGGAACGCTCTCTAAATGTTGTCTTATGCCCTCAATGCCGTCCGGCGTCAAAGGATCCAACTTTAGCGTCTCCAGAAAACACTGTTGGTAGCTACGCTCAACGATCGGCGGAGCGCCGCAGGTTTCCGACAACAACTGAGAGACTTCATTAATAAGCGCGTTATCGTCAAAGCCAATACGGTACCACTCGAGTAAAGTAAACTCAGGATTATGATACCGACCAACTTCATCGTCCCGAACCACATGACTGAGCTGGTAAATGTCTTGTTGGTAAGCTGCGACAAGCCGCTTCATTGCAAATTCAGGCGAGGTTTGTAAATAGAGGGTGTTTGTACCAGACGGAAGAGGCTGACTAAACTCGGTAGACAGGTTTTTTAGATGGACGTCAGTAACACCATACTGGGAAAGTAAGTGGGTATCGACTTCAGTCACACCACGATTTTCAAAAAACTGGCGCACTGACTTAAATAGGTCAGCCCGCTGTTGCAGCATGCTCCAACTTGCGTCAGGGCGCCAGCTCATTATTCAAACTTACTTCTGAACGCGTGAAACGTATTCGCCAGAGCGCGTATCCACTTTGATCACTTCACCAATTTGCACGAACAACGGCACTCGAACAACGGCACCAGTGCTTAATGTTGCCGGTTTACCACCTGTTCCCGCGGTATCGCCTTTTAAGCCCGGGTCTGTTTCGGTAATTTCCAATTCAACAAAGTTTGGTGGCTGTACACTGATTGGCTTTCCTTCCCATAAAATCAATGTGCACACGTCCTGTTCAACCAACCATTTTTCCGCATCGCCAACAGCCTTAGCGTCAGCAGGCACCTGTTCAAACGTTTCATTGTTCATGAAGTGCCAGAACTCACCGTCGTTGTATAAATAAGATAACTCAAGCTCGATAACGTCAGCACCCTCAACTGACTCGCCCGACTTAAAGGTTTTCTCTACCACTTTTCCGCTAATTAACTTACGGATTTTTACGCGGTTAAATGCTTGACCTTTACCAGGCTTAACCATCTCATTTTCGACGATCGAGCATGGCTCGCCGTCTTGCATGATTTTTAAACCACCTTTGAATTCACTTGTACTGTAATTTGCCATAACGACATTTTCCTTGCTTAAACCATCATTATTTGCGCGCAATAATAAAACAAAATGACTTTATTTTCAGGTAAAATACGAACTTTGTTGAGTATAGGGAGGTCGCATGACCGAAAATTCAGTGTCCGTCAGTCCACGAGCTGATTGGCTCTACGAATTAAAAAAGTCATATACCCGACCTGAAGACTTGCTATCAGCCTTGCAGCTGGACGCCAGCGCGTATGCTGACGATATTAAAGCACGGCAACTATTCTCCATGCGAGTGCCACGCCCCTTCGTTCAACAAATGAACATTGGCGACCCTAATGACCCTTTGCTGCGGCAGGTACTTCCTCTTGTAGACGAATTTAGAGTCGAACCGGGGTTCCATAAAGATCCGCTCGACGAGCAAAGCTCTCCGGCTAATGGTCTGCTGCATAAATATCACGGACGGGTTTTATTAATCCTGCAAGGCGGATGTGCCGTTAATTGCCGCTATTGTTTTCGCCGGCACTTTCCCTATGACGAGTTAACCATTAGTCAGCGGCAAATTGATGACACGCTAGACTACATAAAACAGAATCCAGAAGTTAACGAGGTGATTTTAAGTGGCGGTGACCCACTAATGGCGAAAGACGAGCGGCTGCATAAACTCGTGCGGGAGCTAGAAGCTTTACCTCAGCTGACTCGTTTACGCATTCACAGCCGGCTGCCCGTGGTTATTCCGTCCAGGCTGACTGACGGGCTATTAACGTCTTTAACCCAAAGCCGATTACAAGTCGTGTTAGTTATACACGCGAATCACGCGAACGAGATTTCTAATGATTTGTCCGCCGCTTTAAAGAAATGGCATAACGCCGGCATACACCTGCTGAATCAAAGCGTTTTGCTAAGAGGAGTTAACGATAGTTCTGATGCACTTTGCCGCCTGAGTGAAACGCTCTTTCGTGCAAACGTGTTACCCTATTATCTGCACCAGCTGGATAAAGTTGAAGGCGCCAGCCATTTTGAAGTGAGTGACGACAAAGCCCAACAACTATGGCTGGACATGACGCAACAGTTACCCGGCTTTTTAGTTCCTAAGCTTGTTCGGGAGCAAGCTCGCAAACCCAGTAAAACTGCCATAATGCCCGATGGCTTAACAACATAATGAAGGATGATTCATGAGCGACAGCTTTGACAGTGTTGAACAGAAAATTCAGGAGCACCTGCAAGTTCTCTATAGACAGGTCGTCGATGCCGATCAATATCTAGATGATATGCGTCAACAGGGTAAGGCCAAGTTCCAGGGAGTGTTTGCCGAGCAGACAATTTTCAAAAGTAAAGGCAATAAGTTTCAGCCTTACTTAAATGAAATCACTGAAAACTTTGAAGCCTGGAAACAAAACCAAAGTGATGAAGAGCTACTGCAGCTACTGGTTCAGCAACTGCAGCTTATGACTGAAACTCTGGCGCGGCTTAAAAGTATTCGCCAGGCCGGTTAACTTTTTTCGCCCAAGGTTTCGTTGAACCAGCGGGTTAACATTTCTTTTTCAAAATACAAATCGTCACGACGTTTTACCGAAGCCAGGCTGTCATAGTTAAAGCCCATGTTCTTTAACTTCTCCTGGCCTTCTTTTATCACTTCGCCGCTACTGTCCGTTAGCTGATAATTAAAGCTGATGCGTGGAAAGTCTATTTCACGAACGATACGCACATAATTAGACGTTGACCGCCCAAACGTTGGCTCCAAACGGCCGGTTAAGTCGACATTGGTTACAACCATATGCAGCTTTTGTCCATCAGGTAGCTCACCGGCTAACTGATGAATATGCTCAGTCAACTGCTCTTTCACTTTTTCCTGATAACGCTCTTCGTTGCTGTTAGCCGGTTTAAAGTCAGTATACTTATCAACACCTTCCCATTTCACTTCGGCTTCTCCAGCAAAGGAAAAAGCACTAAAGGAGATAGCCATTAATACCACTAAACTACGAATACGCATGCTTATTCCTCCATCATACGCTTTGCTTATACAGCCTTAGAGTACGCAATGCTAAAAAAATTCCATAAAAAAAGGGAGCCAGTGCAGGCTCCCTTTTTCAGGCGTTTAAGCGCGTATTACATCATGCCGCCCATTCCGCCCATGCCACCCATGTCGCCGCCAGGCATTCCGCCAGCATTGTCATCTTGTGGGATGTCAGCAATCATAGCTTCGGTAGTAATCATTAACGCACCTACTGAAGAAGCAAACTGCAGTGCTGAACGAGTCACTTTGGTTGGATCCAAAATACCCATTTCCAGCATATCGCCGTACGTATCGTTACCCGCGTTGTAACCGTAGTTACCTTCGCCGTCACGTACGTTGTTAGCAACAACAGAAGCTTCTGCACCAGCGTTGGTTGCGATTTGACGCAGTGGCGCCTCCATTGCACGCAATGCTAAACGAATACCGACGTTCTGTTCTTCGTTGTCGCCGCGTAATTCACCCAGCTTGCTTGCTGCACGAACCAGTGCAACACCACCACCTGGGACAACGCCTTCTTCAACCGCAGCGCGAGTCGCGTGCAACGCGTCTTCAACGCGTGCTTTCTTCTCTTTCATCTCAACTTCGGTCGCAGCACCTACTTTAATGACCGCAACACCACCAGCTAACTTAGCCAGACGTTCTTGCAGTTTTTCGCGGTCGTAGTCAGAAGTGGTTTCTTCCATTTGCTGTTTGATTTGCGTTACACGGCCTTCAATAGCAGCGTCGTCGCCATTACCGTCAACAACAGTGGTGTTATCTTTAGTGATAACAATGCGCTTCGCTGTACCTAAGTCTTCCAGCTGAGTTTTCTCCAACTCCATGCCGATTTCTTCAGAAACAACCGTACCGCCAGTCAATACTGCGATGTCTTGCAGCATTGCTTTACGACGGTCACCAAAACCAGGCGCCTTAACCGCAGCAACTTTAACAATGCCACGCATGTTGTTTACAACCAGTGTAGCCAACGCTTCGCCTTCAACATCTTCAGCGATGATCAGCAATGGTTTACCTGCTTTAGAAACACCTTCTAATACCGGCAGTAATTCACGGATGTTAGAGATTTTCTTGTCAACCAACAGGATGAATGGGTTATCCAATTCAACTGAACCGCTTTCCTGGTTGTTAATGAAGTAAGGAGACAGGTAACCACGGTCGAACTGCATACCTTCAACAACGTCAAGCTCATCTGTCAGTGCCTGACCTTCTTCAACAGTGATGACACCTTCCTGACCAACTTTGTCCATCGCTTCAGCGATGATTTGACCAATAGTATGGTCCGAGTTCGCTGAAATAGTACCAACCTGCGCAATGGCTTTGCTGTCAGCGCATGGCTGAGAAATTTTCTTCAGCTCTTCAACTGCAGCGATAACCGCTTTGTCGATACCACGTTTTAGATCCATTGGGTTCATGCCCGCAGCTACCGCTTTTAAACCTTCGTTTACGATAGCTTGCGCCAATACGGTCGCAGTAGTTGTACCGTCACCAGCTTCGTCATTTGCTTTAGACGCCACTTCTTTGACCATTTGTGCGCCCATGTTCTCGAACTTATCTTCCAGCTCGATTTCTTTTGCAACTGACACACCATCTTTAGTGATGTTCGGCGCCCCGAATGACTTATCTAAAACAACGTTACGACCTTTAGGGCCTAAGGTTACTTTTACTGCGTCAGCCAGTACGTTGACGCCTTTCAGCATTTTTTGACGCGCTGTGTTACCAAACTTAACTTCTTTAGCTGCCATGTTTGCTTTCCTCTCAAATGCGGTTTAACGATTTATGCGTTAGGGTTTGGCTTATTCTTCGATAGCCAAAATGTCGCTTTCGCTCATGATCAGGTACTCTTCACCGTCGATTTTCTCGGTTTTTACACCGTAACCTTCGTTGAACAGAACCTTGTCGCCGGCTTTTACGTCCAGCGCACGCACTTCACCGTTATCCAAAATACGGCCATTACCTACAGCGACGACTTCACCGCGTGTAGATTTTTCTGCCGCAGAACCAGTCAGAACAATGCCGCCTGCCGATTTAGCTTCGACTTCGATGCGTTTGATAATGACTCGATCGTGTAAAGGACGAAGTTTCATTGGTGATAACTCCTCAACCTATGTTGTTAGTGGTAAATACCCCTTTGGGGCGTGTTAAAAACGTTGTGCTCAATAAATGGGGGAAATTTTTGTCTTATCAAGGGGGGCAGATAAAAATTTTTTATGGTAATTTTGCTGCTCAATTGAATAACGCAATGATACAGGTGTTTCCATGGTCAAACTCTTCTATTGCACAACCGATAGTCAGTCGTCCGCTAATGAGTTAGCCGCATCGATTGTGGAACAGCAATTGGCCGCCTGCGTTAATATCATCCCGGGCATTACCTCGGTGTATCATTGGAATAACGAAATTCAGCACGATCAAGAATGGCTGCTACTTATTAAGACCACTGACGACATGTCTGAGGCTCTCAAAGAAGCAATAATGAAGATACACCCGTACGATTCACCAGAGCTTATCAGTGTCGATGTTACCGACGGCTTACCCGATTACCTACAATGGGTTCAGGATACCGTAAAATGATAAAATCGCTGTTCCAGGTAACTCTAGCTTTATTATTGATAGTCGCAGCGACATTACCCGCTACCGCGACACAGAGTCCATTCGCCAGTAATAACCAAGAGTTTTTACCGGTCGATGAAGCCTTTGACTTTAGCAGCGACGTTGATGGCAAAACAGTAACTGTCAGTTGGTTAATTGCGCCAAACTACTATTTGTATCAACACCGCTTTTCGGTGGTTCCAAAGAACGCCTTAGCTAGTGAGTTAAACTTCCCTGAAGCAGAGTCTCATCACGACGAATTTTTCGGCGAGTCTTTTATTTACCGAGAGTATGCAGAGCTTACCTTCGAGCTAAGCGAAGACTACTCCGGCCAACAAATTACCATTCAGTATCAAGGCTGTGCTGATGCGGGGCTATGTTACCCACCGACCCAGAAAACCATAACGCTTGACGTTAGCGCCGAAGCTGACGCCAGTACAGCAAACGAAACACGTTCCGACGAGTCGTTATTCGGTATTGGCGAGCAGTCACTTGTGGTGACTCTTCTGCTGTTCTTTGCCTTGGGTATAGGTTTAGCATTTACCCCTTGTGTCTTCCCTATGTATCCGATTCTGTCGGGCGTTGTCCTGGGAAACCGTCAGCGCACCTGGCGTAATACGTTATGGATGTCCTTTATTTATGTGCAAGGTATGGCTATCACCTATTCGTTATTAGGCCTGGTCGTTGCGCTCGCAGGCATGCAATACCAAGCCTATTTTCAGCACCCAGCGGTTCTCATTGTTTTAGCAGTATTGTTCACCGCGTTCGCGTTAAGTATGTTTGGTGTGTTTACCTTACAACTTCCCATTAGCTGGCAGTCTCGACTGCAGCAGTTTAGCGGTCAACAAAAAGGAGGTAGCCCCTTAGGTGTATTCATTATCGGCGCCATCTCCGGATTAGTAGCCTCTCCCTGCACAACGGCACCTCTTTCCGGCGCTTTACTCTTTATTGCACAATCAGGCGATATCATAAACGGTGCAGCAATACTCTATGCATTAAGTTTAGGCATGGGTGTTCCTCTTATTTTGTTCGGTCTCAGTGGCGGTAAGCTGCTGCCTAAAGCCGGCGCCTGGATGACCGTCGTGAAACAGGTTTTTGGCTGGTTACTGCTTGCTGTCACACTGTTCTTAATCGAGCGTTTACTACCAACCCATATAAGTATGTGGCTATGGGTATTCTACTTTGTGATTGCCGCCGGAGCGTTAATTGCCGCCATTAGTCGAATTACCTCAGTGAAATCGACCGTTATTTCATTAATCGTTTTATCGAGCCTGGCTACCATTGGGGTTTACTGGCAAGTGAATAAAGCTCAGTTAGAGCAGCAAAGTCATGGCTTATTTAAGCAAGTAAGCACTCTTGAAGACATTCAGCGCGAAATAACCGAGAGTGATGAGTGGGTTATGCTGGATTTATACGCTGACTGGTGTATTGCCTGCAAAGAGTTTGAGCAGTACACCTTCTCTGACGCCAACGTACAAAAACACTTTGAAAGTATGCATTTGATACAAGCTGACGTTACCGCCAACAATAAGCAGGACATCGCTATACTGAATCACTACAAAGTGCTGGGTCTGCCAACCATTTTGTTCTTTTCACCAAACGGCGAAGAGCAGAAAGCATACCGTGTAACGGGCTTTAAAAACGCTGAAGACTTTAAAAAGCACCTTGAAAACATGCTAAATGAGTAATTTTGCGCCTAAATGCTCTGATAAGACCAGTAAAGTGCTGCATTCCTGTCATTTTTGCCTATAATACGGAAAATAAGAACTCACATTAGAAGTTACTGTCTACAATAGTTAGTTTTCAGTGATTTCGAAGCAGATGGCGGCATAATGGCGAAACCTTCTCATATATTAGTGCTAAATGGCCCGAATCTTAACCTGCTAGGCTCGCGGGAGCCCTCGATTTATGGTCATAAAACACTCTCCGATATTCAGCAGGACTTAAACAGTATCGCTAAAGCAGAGAGCGCGGAGCTGACCTTTAAGCAATCAAACGCCGAACATCAACTGATTGACTGGATACAGCAAGCAGCAGAATCTGACGTTGATTACATCATCATCAACCCTGCGGCTTACGCTCACACCAGCGTTGCAATAAGAGATGCACTATTAGCCACTGCTATTCCATTTATTGAAGTACACATTTCCAATATTTATCGCCGTGAGTCATTCCGGCATCACTCGTATTTAGCGGACGCCGCAACCGGCGTTATTTGCGGCTTAGGACCTTCAGGTTATGAGTACGCTTTGAAGGCCGCTTTACAGCATTTAAATAACAACGACATTGAAAGGTAAGCGTTAGCATGGACATTCGTAAAATTAAGAAATTGATTGAACTGGTTGAAGAGTCAGGCGTGGCTGAGTTAGAAATCACCGAGGGTGAAGAGTCAGTTCGTATTAACCGATACAGCGCTCAGGCTGCACCAGCGCCCGTTCAGTACGCTCCGCAACCAGCACCTCAAGCGGCGCCTCAAGCTCAGTCAGCACCAGCTGCTGCCGATAGTGCTGAAGCACCCAGTGAAGAAATATCCGGTCATATCGTTCGCTCACCCATGGTGGGAACGTTCTACGAAGCGCCTTCACCTGATGCTAAGCCATTTGTCACTGTGGGTTCACAAGTCAACGCCGGCGAAACACTGTGCATCGTTGAAGCAATGAAAATGATGAATCAAATTGAAGCAGACAAGTCCGGTGTTGTGAAACAAATTCTGGTCGAGAACGAAGAGCCAGTTGAGTTTGATCAGCCACTATTTGTTATCGAATAAAGTAACCGCAGGAATTTGTCATGTTAGATAAAGTGGTCATAGCCAACCGCGGCGAAATTGCACTGAGAATTTTGCGAGCTTGTAAAGAGCTTGGCATTAAAACGGTTGCGGTTCACTCGACGGTCGACAGAAATTTAAAGCACGTACTGCTTGCTGATGAAGCCATTTGTATTGGTAAAGCACCGGCGAATGAAAGCTATTTGAACATACCCAGAATTATTAGCGCTGCAGAAATTACCGACTCAGCCGCCATTCACCCAGGTTACGGCTTCCTTGCTGAAAATGCAGACTTCGCTGAGCAAGTTGAACAATCGGGGTTTGTTTTCGTTGGCCCTACTGCCGATGTTATCCGCCTGATGGGCGATAAAGTCTCGGCGATAAAAGCCATGAAAAAAGCCGGGGTTCCTTGTGTTCCAGGGTCAGACGGTCCTCTGGACGACAATGATGAGCGCAATATTAAACTCGCCAAGCGCATTGGTTACCCAATTATTATCAAAGCGGCAGGCGGCGGCGGTGGCCGCGGTATGCGCGTTGTGCGTCAAGAAAGCGAGCTACTGAGCGCCATTAGTATGACTCAGAATGAAGCAAGAGCGGCTTTCGGGAACCCCGTTGTTTATATGGAGAAGTTCCTGGAAAACCCTCGCCACGTAGAGGTTCAGGTTCTCGCCGACGGCCAGGGCAACGCTATTCATTTAGGCGAGCGAGACTGCTCTATGCAGCGTCGCCACCAGAAAGTGGTCGAAGAAGCGCCAGCCCCAGGTATTACGCCAGAAATGCGTAAGTTCATTGGTGAGCGCTGTGCCAAGGCCTGTATAGAAATTGGCTATCGCGGTGCTGGTACTTTTGAGTTCTTATATGAAAACGGCGAATTCTACTTCATTGAAATGAACACCCGTATTCAGGTGGAGCACCCAGTCACCGAAATGGTTACCGGTATCGACCTTATTAAAGAGCAGCTTCGCATTGCTGCTGGCCGACAGCTTTCTATCAGCCAGGAAGACGTTGTTATTCGTGGACATGCTGTAGAGTGCCGAATTAACGCAGAAGACCCTGACACCTTTGTGCCGTCACCAGGACAAATCACACGATTCCACCCTCCGGGCGGCTTTGGTGTTCGCTGGGACTCTCATGTTTATGCAGACTACAAAGTGCCACCTAATTATGACTCAATGATTGGTAAGCTCATTACCTACGGCGAAAACCGCGATATTGCTATAGCACGTATGCGCAATGCGTTGAGTGAGCTCATTATTGAGAACATTAAAACCAACGTACCTCTGCAAAAAAGCATCATGGCGGATGAAAACTTCCAGCATGGTGGTACCAACATTCACTACTTAGAGAAAAAGCTCGGTATGGGCGGTCATTAACAGAATGGCCTGGATACAACTCACCCTCTCCAGTAGTGAAGAGCATGCGCCGCGTGTCGGCGACATGCTCATGGGCAATGGCGCTCAAGCGGTCACCTACCGTGACGGCGCCGACACACCTATTTTTGAACCCAGACCGGGCGAAGTGACATTATGGCAAAACACTCTAGTAACGGGATTGTTTGACGCCGAAGCCGACATTAAGTCCGTTGTCACGAATTTGGAAAAGTCGTCGATTTTACCGACCCCGCTTCAATACAAAACCGATGCGCTTGAAGACAAGGACTGGGAACGTGAGTGGATGGATAACTTCCACCCTATCCAGTTTGGCGAGCGCCTTTGGATTTGCCCTAGCTGGCGCGATATTCCTGACCCGTCAGCAGTAAATATCTTGCTTGATCCAGGCATGGCGTTTGGTACCGGTACGCATCCAACGACAGCTATGTGCTTGCGATGGCTTGACGCTAACCCACCAAAAGATAAGACCACCTTAGACTTTGGCTGTGGCTCCGGTATTTTGGGTATTGCCGCACTCTTGTTTGATGCGAAGCACGCTATTGGTATCGACATTGACCAACAGGCACTTATCGCCACTAAAGACAATGCGGAGCGTAATGGTGTCAGCAGCAAATTCGACGTATTCCTGCCAAGCGAGCAACCACTAACACAGGTCGACTTAGTCCTAGCCAACGTGCTCGCCGGACCACTCAGAGAGTTGTCGGACACCATACTGGCATTTGTTAAACCCGGTGGTCAGCTCGTACTTTCCGGAATTTTGGAACGTCAAGTCAGCGATGTAATACAAGCCTACCAGCCTGACATAAAATTCGACACGCCCGTCATAGACGGCGACTGGGCAATGCTCAGCGGTACTCGAGTTGGTTAACAAGCGTTCGCTTTGTCAATAGTAAAAAGTTAAAAAAAGAATCAAATTGCGTAATAAATAGCCTTTTCTTTATTGCGCAAATTCCATAAAATTCTCTCCCCTTTCGCTGAGTAGTTTTTAACCGATGCGGATTGGTCCATATCAACTCGACAATCAGGTCATTCTAGCTCCCATGGCCGGAGTTACTGATCAGCCCTTTCGTCAGCTGTGTTACAGCAAAGGGGCAGGTTTGACAGTGTCTGAAATGCTGTCCAGTAACCCGAAAGTGTGGAAAACCGGGAAATCCAGGCAACGCATGGACCACTCGGGTGAATTAGGTATTCGCGCCGTGCAAATTGCAGGCTCCGAGCCTTCTTTAATGGCAGAAGCGGCCAAAGTGAATGTCGATATGGGCGCTCAAATTATTGACATCAATATGGGCTGCCCAGCGAAGAAAGTGAATAAAAAAATGGCAGGCTCTGCGCTGATGCAATACCCGGAGCTTGTTGAAGAGATACTGACAGCCGTGGTTTCAGCTGTCGATGTTCCGGTTACGTTAAAAACCCGTACCGGTTGGAACCGGGACAATAAAAATGGCATTGAAATAGCAAAAATTGCCGAACGTTGTGGTATTCAATCGCTCGCAGTGCATGGTCGAACAAGAGCCTGTATGTACAAAGGCGAAGCCGAATACGACACCATACGAGCGGTAAAGGAAGCGGTTTCAATCCCTGTCATTGCTAATGGTGATGTTCGTACACCACAGCAAGCACAACAGGTTTTAGCTTATACCGGTGCTGACGCAATAATGATAGGACGTGGCGCGCAAGGAAATCCCTGGTTATTCAGGGAAATAAGCCATTTCCTGGAAACCGGTGAAGAATTAGCGCCACCGTCAATATCGGAAGTCGCGGAAACAACGATTAATCACGTTGAACAGCTGCATCAATTTTACGGCAGCTTTCAAGGTGTTCGGATAGCCAGAAAACATGTTGGTTGGTACTTAAAAGAACAAGCCAGCAACGATGAGTTCCGGCAAGTATTTAATCGTCTGGAAGACGCCAGCGAGCAACTCCAGGCACTTGAAGATTATTTTGTCACTGTAGAGAAGAGATAAGCGTATTATGTTTGATCAAAACCCTAATCGTGAGAATGTATCTCCCCTGACCACTATCGGAAACAACGCTCAGCCTAAGCCGCTGCGTGACTCCGTAAAGCAAGCACTGCACAGCTTCCTGCGCCAGCTTGACGGTCAGGACCCAGAAGAGCTGTATGAACTGGTGCTTTCAGAAGTAGAGGCACCATTACTTGAAGAGGTCATGACTTACACCCGGGGTAATCAAACCCGCGCCGCGACCATGCTAGGCATTAACCGCGGCACCTTACGCAAAAAGCTGAAAAAATACGGCATGAACTAATACGATTTTTGGGCGCCTTTTGGCGCCCTTTTTTTATGGCTTAAAAAGTAACTCAGAACAGAAAGGCAAAACCATGGAAAACCGTCCTATCCAACGCGCGTTAATCAGTGTTTCAGATAAAACAGGCATCGTTGAGTTTGCTCAGGCGTTAGCAGCGAAAAATATTGAAATTCTCTCTACAGGTGGCACTGCTAAACTTTTGCGCGACTCTGGCTTAACCGTTATTGATGTCTCTGAGCATACAGGTCAAACGGAAATTATGGGCGGCCGCGTGAAAACGCTGCATCCGAAAGTTCATGGCGGCATTTTAGGTCGACGAGACATTGATCAGGACGTTATGCAGGAGCAAGACATTGCGCCTATCGACATGGTCGTTGTGAACCTGTATCCATTTGCCGAAACGGTAGCGAAGGAAGGTTGTACTTTAGAAGACGCGATAGAGAACATCGATATTGGCGGTCCAACCATGGTTCGCGCGGCAGCGAAAAACCATAAAGATGTCACTATAGTAGTTAATGCGTCTGACTATGACCGTGTTTTAAATGAGATTAATGACAGCGGTAGTGTCAGCTACAACACCCGTTTTGATCTTGCGGTTGCTGCGTTTGAACACACAGCCCAATACGACGGTATGATAGCGAACTACTTAGGCCAGCAGCTCAGCGACAATGACTTTGCGCGCACCTTGAACTTGCAAGTATCTAAGAAACAAGACTTGCGCTACGGTGAAAACTCGCATCAATCGGCAGCGTTCTACACTGAGCGTAATGCGCCTAAAGGTAACGTGTCTACAGCAGAGCAGCTACAAGGCAAAGCACTGTCTTTTAATAACATTGCCGATACCGATGCAGCATTGGAATGTGTGAAAAGTTTCGCAGAGCCTGCGTGCGTCATTGTAAAACACGCGAACCCTTGCGGCGTTGCCATTGGAGAGTCTATTAATGATGCCTATGACCGCGCTTTTAAAACTGATCCAACCTCAGCTTTTGGTGGCATCATTGCGTTTAACCGAGAACTGGATGAAGCGACAGCAACTGCGATTGTTGAGCGCCAGTTTGTCGAAGTTATTATTGCGCCAAGCGTTAGCGATGCCGCGAAAAAAGCCGTCTCCGGTAAGAAAAACGTACGTTTGCTTGAGTGCGGCCATTGGGCTGACTCTGGCACTCAGCTCGACTATAAGCGAGTCACCGGCGGCTTATTGGTACAAGATACCGACACAAAAGACTTTAACGAAGACGAGTTGAAAGTCGTTAGCAAGGTTCAACCAACCGAAGAGCAAATGACTGACCTGATGTTCTGCTGGAAGGTGGCTAAGTTTGTTAAGTCAAATGCCATTGTTTATGCCAAAGACGGTATGACCATTGGAGTTGGCGCTGGGCAAATGAGTCGGGTTTACAGTGCAAAAATTGCCGGCATTAAAGCCGCTGATGAAGGTCTTCAAGTCGAAGGGTCAGTCATGGCGTCTGACGCATTCTTCCCATTCCGGGACGGAATCGATGCTGCCGCTGAAGCGGGCATTAAAGCCATTATTCAACCCGGTGGGTCTATTCGCGACGACGAAATTATAGCGGCCGCAGACGAGCACGGTATTGCCATGGTCTTTACCGGAATGCGCCATTTCCGCCATTAATGCGTAGTGATAAGTGATGTTATTTGCTGCCCCGACGATTCGGGGCTAATCTTTACAAACACTTATAAAAACGAAGAGGCAGTTATATGAAATATTCTGCAATCGCATTATCCATGGTTTCTCTTTTAGCATTGTCTGCCTGTGACAGTGGTCCGAAGTCGTCGGCACCGGCAAGCACAGAGCAAGGCGCACCTATCACTTTAGAAAGCGCAGTTAACCACAAGGATCGCACGCCTGCGTATGTTGAGCGTGATCAGTTCCGCCATCCAAAAGAAACTCTAGAGTTTTTCGAACTTGAACCTTCGATGACCGTTGTCGAAATATGGCCAGGTGGTGGTTACTACAGCGAAATTCTGGCTCCATACCTTGCTGAAGAAGGTAGATTTTACGCTGCACATTTCCCAGAAGACACACAAAGCGACTATTACCAGCGTTCACTTAATAAATTTAAAGAACGCCTCACCAGCGAAGCCGTGTTCGGCAATGTTGAGCTGACTCAGTTTGCCCCTTTGACACCATTGGAAACTGATATTGCACCACCAAACAGCGCTGATCGCATACTGACCTTCCGTAACTTACACAACTGGTACATGAGCGGCGGCGAAGAGGCAGTACTAAGCGCTTTTCGTCAGTTCCACCAAGCGCTAATTCCTGACGGAATTTTAGGGGTGGTCGACCATCGGTTGCCTGAAAGTGCCGATGACGGCACAATGGAAAACAGCGGCTATATAAAAGAAAGCTGGGTCATCGATCTTGCTGAACAGGCGGGCTTTGAGCTAGTCGAAAGCAGTGAGATTAATGCAAATCCGAAAGATACAGCGGACCATCCTAACGGTGTTTGGAACTTACCTCCAACACTCAATGTAGAAGATGGTGATGACGCTGAAATTTATAAAGCTATCGGTGAGAGCGACCGATTCACACTGAAGTTTAGAAAACCCGTAGAATAAGGATACTCATGAAAGTTTTGGTTGTTGGCGGCGGAGGCCGTGAACACGCACTGGCGTGGAAAGCATCACAGTCCTCACAAGTAGACTGTGTGTTCGTAGCTCCTGGCAATGCAGGAACTGAACGTGAGCCAAACCTCACAAACGTTGATATTGCGGCCGAAGACATCGACGGCCTGCTTAACTTTGCCAAACAGGAAAACATCGGGCTGACCATTGTTGGGCCTGAAGCACCTCTTGTCGCCGGCATTGTCGACAAATTTACTGAAGCTGGCTTAGCCGCTTTTGGTCCTACAGCTAAAGCCGCTCAGCTGGAAGGGTCTAAAGCGTTCAGTAAGGACTTCCTGCAACGTCACAAGATTCCAACCGCCGACTACCAAAACTTCACAGAAGTAGAACCTGCAAAAGCTTATGTTGCTGAAAAAGGCGTGCCTATTGTCATCAAAGCAGACGGCTTAGCAGCCGGTAAAGGCGTTATTATCGCTGAAACCCTGGAGCAAGCTAACGCAGCGATAGACGATATGCTGGCAGGCAACCGCTTTGGTGACGCAGGTCACCGCGTGGTCATTGAAGAGTTTTTAAAAGGCGAAGAAGCGTCGTTTATTGTGATGGTTGACGGTGAACGCGCAATACCCTTTGCATCAAGTCAGGACCATAAGGCTCGTGACAATGGCGATACCGGCCCGAACACCGGTGGTATGGGCGCCTATTCTCCAGCGCCGGTCGTTTCTCCGGCTATTCATGACTGGGTAATGCGCCATGTTATTAAGCCAACCGTTGACGGAATGGCGGCTGAAGGTGCACCTTATAAAGGTTTTCTGTACGCCGGCTTAATGATTGCCGACGACGGAACCGCTAAAGTCCTCGAGTATAACTGCCGTTTCGGAGACCCGGAAACACAGCCAATTATGATGCGCCTTAAGTCAGACTTAGTTGAGCTATGTCTGCAAGCAGTCGAGGGCAAATTAAACCAAGCACCTATCGAGTTCGATGAGCGCGCGGCGGTAGGTGTCGTCATGGCTGCAGGTGGTTACCCTGAAAGCTACCATAAAGGCGACGTTATTCACGGTTTACCGGACGCTGAACTGGAGAACCAAAAGGTTTTTCACGCCGGTACCAAAATGAACGACGGAAACGTAGTTACCAGCGGAGGTCGCGTTCTTTGCTGCACCGCACTTGGCAAAACCGTAACCGAAGCTCAAAGCCTCGCATACCAACTGGTTGATAATATTAGCTGGGACAATGTCTACTTCCGCACAGATATTGCCCACAGAGCCATTAAACGCGAAAGCTAAAACCCACCTCCTGTCATAACACCGTCATAAAAAGGACTTATCATCCGTGGTGTTTATGACAGGAGGCTTTATGTCAACGAGCGATAACCGCCGGGCACTCATTTCACTCATTGATAATCAACAATTGTATCCCCTCTTTCAGCCCGTTGTTGATACTACCCGCGGTTGTGTGATTGGTCATGAATCCCTTATTAGGGGGCCTAAAGGCCATGTTCTGGAGTTTCCCGATAAACTGTTCTCGGTTGCTCACGAAAGCGATTTACTCTCAGAGCTTGAGCTTGCCTGTCGTTACGCCGCGATAAAAGAGTTTCAGCGCCGAGGTATGACCGGCAAACTGTTTTTAAACGTAAACCCCAACGTTTTAAAAGATGACTCCCACCCCCATGGTTCAACATTACGACTGTCACAGCAGCTGGGACTGGATCCTCACCAAATTGTTATTGAAATATCAGAGCGATATCCAATAGAGGATACCGAAAACCTGAAAGAAGCCATTATTCATTACCGTCAATTAGGCTTTATGATAGCCATCGACGACTTAGGTGCCGGCTATTCTGGCTTAAAGCTTTGGTCTGAGCTGCATCCTGATTACGTTAAAATTGACCGCTATTTCATTCAGGATATTCATGAGTCGTCGGTTAAACGGGTGTTTGTTCAAAGCATTCTCTCGCTGGCAAAAAATATACAAACGAAAGTTATTGCTGAGGGGATTGAAACCAAAGATGAGCTTGAACAGCTTCACGCATTAGGCATTAAGCACTGCCAGGGCTATCTGTTCGGTAGGCCTGCCAAGTTGCCTGCGAGAGATGTAAACACATCCCTTTTAAATACATATCAGCCTACTAAAAGCAGCTACCACGAAACTATCGCCAGCGTTGTTAATTCACTGGAAACTATTGCTGATGATGAACCGGCACTAGAGGCACTCAACCGTTTTACCAAGAATGCCTCATTGTCGTTACTTCCGGTCACCCGATACCAGCAAGTGGTAGGCGTGCTTCGCAGAGAAAAACTGTTAGAGCGTTTTTCCGGCTCTTATGGGCATGCCTTAAATGCCAGCAAGCACGTTGTGCATATTATGGAAAAAGAACCGATAGCTGTTGATTGGCGAGCATCGTTAGAAGACGTCAGTCAGTTAATCACTGAGCACGAAGAAACCGATGTCTATCAACATATTATCGTCACTCGCAATAACAGATATTACGGCGTAGCTTCTATAAAGAGCTTACTGCGGAAAATAACTGAGCTAAAAATTAATGATGCCCGACATGCCAATCCCTTAACTCAATTGCCCGGTAATGTAGCTATAAATCGGGTTATCAACGAAAAGTTGAAAGCTCAAACCCCATTTAGTGTCGCCTACTTCGATTTAAACCACTTCAAGCCCTATAACGATATTTATGGCTACGAGCAAGGTGATCAAGTGATCAAGTGGGTTGCTCAGCTACTGCAGAAACGCCTTACAGGGTGCAGTAACTTTGTCGGTCATATTGGTGGTGATGACTTTGTTGTAATATTTGATCACTCAGTGGGAAATGCAGGTCTCGTTGAAAACAGCTGTAAAAACGTTATTGAGCTGTTTGATAGGGATGTCATTCAGTTTTATCAAGAGGAACATATAAAGCTTGGCGGCATTAAGGCAGTTAACCGAGAGGGTCACCCAACATTCTTTTCTTTATTGAGCATTGCCGTTGGAGTGGTCAGCCCAGACGCTAAACTTTGTGAGTCGCACCATGACGTTGCCTTACTAGCAACCGAGGCCAAGAAAGAAGCAAAGCGTTTTGGCGGCAGCCATTGTTACCTTTGCCACCGCCAAGCCCCCAGACGCTTAAAGCTTGTTAGTTCACATTCTTAATCTTCGACAATCAAATCGTCTTCTGTGTCAGACGATGAGCCTAATGAGTCATCCGCAAACTTACCTTTGCCATACATACTGGCGACTTTAGGACGGTGAATACGCGCCTGATATTTGGCCCAGGCTTTTTCAACCGGGGTAGCAGGCGCTTGCTCGCCTTTTGCAGCAGCCAGTAAGTCGATATCCTCTTGAGAAGTCGGTTTAAACTCTCCATTAAGCATGGCGGTAATTAAACAACCGTAGTGTGTCAATGCATCGCTTTCCCGGATAGAAAAATCGCCCGAACGAGCGAAGCCATAAGGGTAGTTTCGGAAATCGTTAAACGGTTTCTTCAATAATAACTCTCGGGTAATAATGGTCATGATAAGCCCTTCCTACAGACTAAAACCGAACAAAAAGCCTGTCGTTATTTACGACAAAAACGATATAGAGCCATACTGAGAATTTGTCAATGAAAATGTTTGTAAAACGCGTTTTAAATAAGTGCGGTAATGCCTATAAATAACAGGAGTTAACTCATAAGGAGGAATGCCCATGCGTTTATTTGCATACACTACGTTAGCTTTGGCGACAGTAACGCTAGCCGCTTGTGGCGGTTCAGATGATGACCCGACCACACCGGATACTGCTCAGTTGACTTTAGGAGTAAGTGACGCGCCTGTCGATAACGCAGAGTCCGTGGTTGCCTGCTTTAATGCCGTGGAGCTCACTGGAAACGGAAATGGAACGCAGACATTTACGGTTGGCGATGATTTAGAAGCACCTGAAGAGAATGACCTTTGCCTAGACGAGGAAGGTAACCCAATTCCTAATACAATAGGCATCGACTTACTTGAATTTACTGGTAACGAGTCGATGGTGTTTCTCGAAAACGCAGAAATTGAAGCCGGTCAATATGGACAACTCAGATTGGTGATGGCCGATGGTTCGTACATTATGACTGACACAAATGGCGATGGAGAAGCTGAGCAAGTACCTGTCCAAGTGCCATCCAATGAACTTAAACTCGATGGATTCATAGCTGATGCAGGCGGTAACCTTAACTTCACTGTTGAGTTTGATCTACGCCATGCAATGACCAACCCGGTCGGTCAAGCACACTATATTCTGAAGCCACGCGGTGTTCGCTTAGTTGATAACTCAGCGGTTGGCCACTTGAAAGGTACAGTAGCCGAAGGCGCTCTGCTGTTTAATGAAGCCTGCACTGTCGCACCTGAAGATGAATCGCAGCCAGTTGCTTACGTTTACCTTTATAAAGGCAGCGATTTAGAAGCTTCAGCGTTAGCCGACAACGGCGGTAGCGAAGAGAATGAGCCGTACGCGAGCACAGCGGTTTATTTTGACGGGGTTGATACCTATGACTTCGCTATGGGTTTTGTTGCGACCGGCGAGTACACCGCCGCGTTAACTTGTAATAATACGGATGACCCAGAAGCAGATGATGACATAGAGTTTTTCCTAACTGAAAATGTCACCATTGAAGCATCAAGTGAACCAGTAGAACTCGAGTTTATTGGTGCCGCAAGCGAATAACTCATTTCGCAGTTTTAGGCAGCAGGGACGCTGCCTTTTTCTTATTTTAGAGGGCTAAAAAGCTCCGAACGCTGAACCTAAACTTCTGACACTCAGTACAATTGAAATGATAAACACCATTGCCGCTAACAGGTTTTGCCACCAGGAATTGCGATTCTGACCCAATAAACTTCCCCAGCTCAACCACCATAAAAAGCCCACAATAACAGGCAGCAAAATCCCATTAGCGACCTGCGCAAACCAAATAACGGTGACAGGCTCTATGCCAAGGCTGGAAATAGCTACGCCCAACACCAAAATACTCAACCAGACCGTCCTAAAGGCCCTGCTCTTCAAATTCACTGACCACCCCATAATACCATTTAGCGCATAGGCGCTTGCTAAAGGGGCCGTTGTCGCCGAAGAAATTCCCGCAGCAAACAGACCAATTGCCATTAGATACGTTGCGGCATCACCAAACAGAGGCTCTAAGGAGACGGCTAAATCGGCAGCACTGGAAATTGTAATTTGGTGACCAAAAAACGCCGATGCGGCAGTCGCCACAATTGCCATGGATATTAAGCCGCCTAATGGAATGGAAACAAATAAGTCGCGACGAACTGCTGGCAAATCACTGGTTGACTGCCATTTTTTAGAAATGCTGGAGGCATGAAGAAAGATATTATAAGGCACAACCGTTGTGCCAATGAGCGCAACCACAGTAAGCGTCGCTCCCGAAGGCATGCTGAGCACGAAAATACCGTTAAATACACCAGCCCAGTCAGGATCGGTCAAAAAGAACGTACCTAGAAATGCGATACTCATAAGGAGCACCATGGCAATTAACGACTTCTCGATAACCCGAGCATTACCCGACCAAAGTACCAGAAAGGCCACAACACCAATAACCACTGCCCAGGCATTGCTTAGCCATTTATCAACTAATGGCACAGGACCTAGCAGTTCAAAAGCTCCTAAACTCGCACCAGATAAGTTTCCGCCCTGGTAAACGCTGTTGCCAATGGCTATTGCACTGAAAATAAGCAAAAGAGCTAACCACCGCAACCAGCCCGCGGTCAGGTTATTTCGGATATTCTCGCCCAGCCCAGCTTGAGTCACTAACCCAATGCGAGCCGACATTTCTTGCAAGATAAGACAAGCGAAAACAGAAAAAACTAAAGCCCATAACAAAGCATAGCCATAATTAGCACCGGCTAACGACGCCGTAACAACAGTTCCGGGGCCGATGAAAGCGGCAGCGACCAGCGCGCCGGGGCCAAACTGAGATAGCTTCATGAGGGGTCTTGAGGCGCTTCAGGACCCTCAATGGTTTCCATAGAGATCCATTTATTACTTAATGCCTCAGACAAGTCGGTTTCCAGTATTGCCTGGGCCTCTTCATAAGACACATGCAACTCAGTAACCCCACAAGCACGGTTTCTTCCGTGCGCTTTGCCCATATACAACGCCATATCAGCAACCTGAAGTACTTTTTCCCAATCCATTTGTTTCTCTGAAACACCCGAGAAAGGTAGGCGAATAAAACCAATAGTGGTTGTCACTGGAATTTCATAACCTTCATACCTAACAGGCTTTTTAGCCAGTTCATTCAGTATGCGCTCACTCAGCTCTTTTAGGTTTTCATCATCGACATTGCGAACCAGGAATAGAAACTCCTCCCCGCCCCAGCGTATCAGTTTGTCGCTGTCTCGACAGATCATCTGCAGGCGTCGACTGACCTCAGCTAGCACCGCGTCTCCGGCTCCATGACCATACTTATCATTTATACGTTTGAAAAAATCGAGGTCTAGCAAAATCAAGCCATCCGACTGGATCGCAGCATCACGTCGCTCACCGTGTTTTTGGCGTTCATCCATTTCCTTTTGCAGTGCGCGCCTATTCCACAAACCTGTCAGAGGGTCTTTCAGCGATTGATCGGCCAACAGGCTGTTCGCTGCCTTTAATCGCAAGTTTGCTTTCTGAGCCTTGCGGTACATAATAAACACAAAGACAGCAGAGAATAGAGCGACAACCCCCAACAACAACCAAATCATATTTCGTTGTTTATTAATTTCCAGTAACTGCTCTTTCAAGCGGTTTTGGCGTTCCAGCAACTCAATTTGCTGCTCTTTGTCCTTACTCTCATAAAGCTGTTGCAAGTTTGCTAAATTCTTTTGTTGGTCACTTTGGTAAAGCTCTTCGGACAGTTCCATTTGTTCTTTTAATGTTTCCGCCTGTTTTTGGTACTGCCCCGCAAACTCATAAGCTTCAGCAAGCTCTCCAAGCATAGCTTCTACTTCGGTTTTTCTTCCTTCATCACGGTAATACTGAATTGCTTCTCTCATCTCCTGCAGACCGGCTTCAGTATTCCCCTGATGCACCTCAACAAACCCTAAATTAAAATGTATAGTTTGAGCCATCCAAACATCTTCAACCTCTTCAGCAAGCTCTAGCGCTTCTAGTAAATGGCTGCGTGCCTTCTCCCAGTCTTCTTCATACATGTAATGATCGCCGAAATTATTCAGAATTGTCGGCAGCAAATAAATTCGGTCACCACTTTCGGCAGTATCATAGGCTTTTCTTAATGAATTCAGAGAGGCTTCCCTGTTACCCATACCGGCTTCTATATAAGATTTTTGAAGGTAGAAGTCCGGTAAATCATAAGTTAAGCCATTCTGTTTAGCATGCTCTATCGCTTTGTTAATGGTGCTTAGAGCACCTTCCCAGTTCTTCAGTTCGGACTGAATAACAGCGATAGAATAGTCTAGGTACTGCTGACGAATAGGGGTTCTTTCGTTGTTGGTTTCGCTAACAGCTTCCTGAGCAGCGAGCAAGTGACGCAGGGCATCGTCATACCTATTCCAGTCAGCATAAACACGAGAAATACGGTTGTGTGCAAAGTATCTAAGACGAGGCATGCGTGCGCTGGAAAGGTGAATCTCTATATCACTAAGTAATAAAAATGCTTCACCGTACTTGCCTTCGTATTGGAGCAGTTCCAGCTGTGTTGCTAAAGCTTCCACTTTTACATCAGCTAGCTCTGTATTTTCAGCAAGATTAAATAATTTATCCAGCGTTTCAAAAGCAAGCTCTGTATTGCCTTCATAATAGTGCCAGTAAGCTTCATAGCTCAACGCTCTGGCGCGAGTTGCAACCGGGGTTTCGCTAGAGATTTTTTCAAGAACGCCAAAAAGCAACGCTTTGGAATCGACGCCTTCTTCACCGCTAGTCGTAAGATACTTATCGAGCTGCTTCTCTATCGCCATATCAACCGGCACTCCGTTGATATTCTCAATAGGTGCCTGGTTTGCCTTAACCGCAAAGCTAAGTAGCAGCAATAATGACAAAGTAGCCCAAAAGTGAGCCCATTTATTGTTATTTTTATGCATGGGAACGACGTCGTTTCGTTTATAAATTAATCGCCGAGTTTACCCGAATTTTAACCATTGCACAAAATATACATCTGCGATAAAACGGATGTTATGACAGAAACAAAAATTAATTGGTCGAACGTTCTAAAATCGGGTCAGCGCATCTTTATCGGCTCTCATGCTGCGGTGCCAACAGCCTTAATTGACGACCTGATAGAGAACTCAAAAGATCTGCACGATATTGAAATTGTGCAGCTTATGACGCTGTCCGATAACAAATGGGCAGAGCCGCAATATCAGCAACTTTTTAAGGTAAATACCTTTTTTATCGGTGGCGGTACAATTCGCAAAGCTGTTAACGAAGGCCGGGCTGATTACACGCCAAGCTTTATTTCAGACATACCCAACCTGTTCAATAATGGTATTTTGCCACTGGATGCGGCGTTGATTATGGTTGCTCCGGGCGATAAGTATGGCTATCACTCAATGGGTGTATCAGTTGATGTGGTAGCGGCTGCAGCTAAATCCGCAAAAACCGTGATAGCTCAGGTTAACCCGCAAATGCCTGTCACTTACGGACAGTCGTTTTTACACGAAAATCAAATTAACTACTTTTGGGAGCATTCCTCACCCTTGCCGGAACTGGCGCCGCCAGAGCACGACAATAGCAAAATCATTGAGCGTATTGGTCAGTATATTTCCTTGCTCGTCGAGGACGGTGCCACGTTGCAGGTTGGTATTGGCAATATTTGTGCAGCCGCTTTGAGATACCTCAGTAATCATAAAGATTTAGGCATTCATAGCGAACTGATTACCGACGATGTCATGCATTTGATGCTGAAAGGTGTCATTAATAACCGCAAGAAAACCTTTCACCCGAATAAAATTGTGACGAGTTTCTGCATGGGGTCAAAAGCCCTATACGACTTTGTCGATCACAACCCCCACGTAGGCTTTTATCCGAGTGAATACGTCAACTCACCCGCTAATGTCGCACGTAACGATAAGTTAGTGGCGATAAACAGTGCTATTGAAGTCGATTTAACCGGACAAATCGTGTCGGACTCTATTGGACATCAATTTTACAGCGGTATAGGCGGGCAAGTGGACTTCAGCCGAGGGGCTTCCTTAAGTAAAGGCGGTAAACCAGTTATCGCTCTTCCCTCAACCACCAACGACGGTAAAGTCTCCCGCATAGTTCCCTTTATAAGAGAAGGGGCTGGCGTAGTTACCACTCGTGGCCACGTTCACTATGTGGTCACAGAGTTTGGGGTCGCTTCATTGCGTGGCAAAAGTATCCGCGAAAGAGCTATGGAGTTAATTCGGGTAGCTCACCCTAAATTCCGTAGTCACTTATTGCAGGAGGTTCGTAAACACTACTGGGTGCCACATTATCAGCAACAAACGCCGGTTAATGTGCCGGAGCTTGGCGACATTGGCTTTAAAAAGCTGAAAATCAACGGCGAAAATTTCGATCTGCGCCCGCTATACCCATCTGATGAACGTCGCCTGCAGGAATTTTTCTACTCGCACACCAAAGAAACGCTGCAATTGCGCTACAACGCCGTGCCCACTAGCATGAGTCGTGAAAAGTCCTGTAACTTAGTCAGTGTTGATCAATCTAAAGACCTAGCACTCTGTATTGTTCACCAAAAAGGTTCAGCCGTTCAAATTCAGGCCGTTGGGCGTTACTACTACATCGAGTCGCAAAATAGTTGCGAAGTTGCTTTTGTAACCCGCGAGAAATACCAGGGCCGCGGCATGGCGGGCAAGCTCTTAGATGAAATGATCCGCATAGCCCGGGAGCGCGGCCTGGACAGTATGCAAGCCTACGTATTAGCCGCGAATAAACCCATGCTGAGTGTGTTTGAACGGGGCGGCTTTAAGCGCTTGCCCAGTGAAGAGCCCGGTGAAGTTTTGCTAAAACTCGACCTTAAAGAAGGCAGTGAATAAATTATGTCGATAGTCGTATTCAGTCACGATGACTGCCTTAAACACATACCCAACGAGCAGCACCCCGAGTGCCCTGCCCGTATTGAAGCCATTAATGACCAACTCATTCGCTCCGGGCTCGACTTCGTTCTCATACGAAAAGAAGCAACAGAAGCGCCCTGGGAAGCTATTCAAGCAGCGCATTCGCAAGCACATATCGACTTTATTCGTGCGGAAATTCCTGAGTACGACCATGAATGGATAGATCCGGACACCTTAGTGACACCAGGTAGCTTAACCGCCGCCTTGAAAGCAGCCGGGGCGGCAGTTAATGCGGTTGACGATGTCATGACCACCCTCAACAAACAGGCTTTTTGTGCCGTTCGCCCACCCGGCCACCACGCTACGCGCTCAAAAGCCATGGGCTTTTGCTTATTCAACAACATTGCCGTTGCGGCGTACCACTCTATTGAACAACATGGGCTTGAGCGCGTTGCTATTGTCGACTTTGACGTACACCACGGCAACGGTACCGAAGACATAGTTCAGGGTGATGACCGTATCTTGTTCTGCTCGTCATTCCAGCAGGCCTTCTACCCCTTTACCGGCGAAGACAGCAGCGCCAGCAATGTACATAACGTGCCACTGCCGGCTGGCTGTAAAGGCGAACAATGGCAACAAGCCGTTTCAGAAAAATGGTTCCATGCCCTCGACCAATTCCAGCCTCAACTGGTGCTTATTTCTGCCGGCTTCGATGGTCACGCAGAAGACGACATGTCTCAGTTTCTCCTGAAAGAAGAGGACTACCATTGGATAAGCGTTAAGCTGAAAGAAATTGCCGACAAACACTGTGACGGTCGTATCGTATCTACGCTTGAAGGCGGGTATAATCTCAGCGCGTTAGGCCGCAGTGTTGTTGCGCATTTAAAAGGCTTATTCTAAGCGCACCTCTATTCTTAAAACATTCATAAAAAAGAGTCGAATATTATGGGATTAGTTCTTAAGCTTGTGGCGGGTATTGTCGCCGGTATTCTTATTGGGTTATACATGCCAGAATGGGTCAGCCAACTTCTGCTGACTTTCAAAACACTGTTCGGTCAGCTGCTGTTCTTCACTATCCCATTACTTATTTTGTTCTTTATTACCAGCGGTATTGCGAGCTTACCAAGCAACTCCGGAAAAATGCTGGGTAAAACCTTAGGCATTGCTTATGCCTCAACCGTTACAGCTGGTATTGTTGCCTTTTTCGCTGCCAGCATTGTCGTGCCCTGGTTGACCACCGATGCGCAGAGTGTTTCTACCGAAGCAAAAGCCACTATCGAACCTTTTATTGAGCTGTCGGTTCCACCGCTAATGGAGGTGATGTCAGCACTGGTGTTAGCCTTTATTTTCGGGTTGGGTATTGCCAGTACCAAAGCAGAAAACCTGAAGAAACTGTCGGATCAAGGCCGTGACATTATTGAGCTGCTATTGGTTAAAGTCATTATTCCTTTACTGCCGCTGTATATTGCCGGCATTTTCGCGGAAATGGCCGTTGCAGGCACGGTGTTTAACACGCTGAAAACCTTTGGTGTTATTCTGATACTCGCTGTCGCCCTGCACTGGGTTTACATTACCTCTATGTACATTATGGCGGGCATAAAAACCGGTCGTTCACCGCTGTTTTTAATCAAAAACATGCTGCCGGCGTATTTTACCGCACTAGGTACTATGTCCAGCGCCGCCACTATTCCTGTCACCCTGCAAAGCGTGCGCAAGAACAAAGTCGATAACGACGTTGCCAACTTTACCGTGCCACTTTGCGCCACCGTTCACTTAGCCGGCTCCACCATTACCATTGTCAGCTGTGCTGTTGCGGTTATGGTGCTGCATAATTCCCTCTCCATTCCCGGGTTCTTTACCATGCTGCCGTTTATTTTAATGCTGGGTATTGTCATGTTAGCTGCACCGGGCGTTCCAGGCGGTGCGGTTATGTCGGCGGTTGGCCTGTTAGGTTCCATGCTGGGTTTCGGCGAAACTGCAGTTGCCTTGATGATAGCCTTGTACATGGCTCAGGACAGCTTCGGTACTGCCTGTAATATTACCGGTGACGGTGCTATTGCGATGTTTGTGGACAGCTCGAAAAAGAGTTAGTGAAAACCTTCAAGCTCGGTTAGTCGCTAGTGCGTTTATAAATTTATATACACGCACTAGCGATTAAAATTTGATTTACACGCAAATGCGTATAATACTGTTCTTAAACGGACTCACGTTTAGGAATAGGTATGAAAATTACAAGCCCCCACGCGTTAGCGGTTCATTTAAAAGATGAAAGAAAACGACAAAGTTTAAGTCAGGCAAAAGTTGCTGAATCTGTTGGTTTAAGACAGGGCACTGTCTCAAGCTTTGAGCTTTCTCCTGAGAAAAGCCAAATAGATACGTTATTTCGGCTTCTATCAGCGCTGGGGTTAGAATTAAGCATTAAGAGCAAGGAAAACGCTCAGGAAAACAACACTGAACACTCATGGAACGAGGAATGGTAATGGATAAACTCGATATTTATATGAACGGGTTGCTGGTCGGTGAGCTGCACCGTAGTAACTCTGGCGCTCACCGGTTTAACTACAATATCAACTGGCTAGATACACCGGGCGCCCGTCCCATTTCGTTATCAATGCCTCTAACAAGGAACGCCTACGAAGGTCCTGAAGTCATCAACTTTTTCGATAACCTTCTGCCCGATAGCCAGGAAGTTAGAGACAGGATTGTTGCACGCTACCGAGCCGACTCGTAACAACCTTTCGATCTTCTCAAAGCAGTAGGCCGAGATACAGTAGGCGCTTTACAGTTTTACCCTCAAGGGGAACAAGCTGGCAATATAAAGACAATAAACTACCAGCCTCTGAATCATAGCGAGCTAGAAAAGGCTCTTCTAACTCTCACAAAGACAGAAGAACTTTTATGGCAGCACAGGTGCTATTTTTTCTGCTAGGAGCAACCGACGGTCACGCTAAAAACTTTTCTGTGTTTATAGAGCCAGGGGGTGGTTTCAAGTTAACTCCGATTTATGACATTCTTTCTGCGTACCCAGCTGTCGGCGGTCAAGGGCTTCATTTAAGAGACTTGAAACTCGCTATGACACTTAAAGGCTCAAAAGGTCGAAAATCAAAGCTTTTTCAGATTTACGGGCGTCACTTCATAAGTTCAGCAAAGGAAGCGCAGTACAGCCTAAAAGAGATGCAGGACGTTCTTAAGGTAATGTATGAAAGCACAGATAACGTTATTGAAAAGGTTAGTAAGCGCTTACCCAAACACTTTCCAATGAAAGTTGCAGAGCCTATTTTTGAAGGTCTTAATCGTCGAAAAGAGAGACTTATTAGCTGACTTTTAGATAAAACTTGGAGCGGGAAACGAGATTCGAACTCGCGACCCCAACCTTGGCAAGGTTGTGCTCTACCAGCTGAGCTATTCCCGCATATTGGTACTTTTGCAGTATTCTGGAAAGTCTGACGTTGGAGCGGGAAACGAGATTCGAACTCGCGACCCCAACCTTGGCAAGGTTGTGCTCTACCAGCTGAGCTATTCCCGCTTCGTCAGTGCGGCGTGTATTCTACTGATACCACTGATAAGGTCAATAGTTTTTGCGCTGCAATTGGCTTATTTGCTGAAAAAATGTTCTCTGTAATGTTTCAGCTCATCGATAGACTCTCGAATATCTGCCAGAGCTTCATGAGCACCGGACTTTTTGAAGCTATCCGCTACTTCTGGCTGCCAGCGCTTTGCCAGTTCTTTTAACGTGCTCACATCTAGGTTTCGGTAATGGAAAAACGCTTCGAGATCCGGCATGTGACGGGCTAAGAAACGACGGTCCTGGCAGATACTGTTACCACACATAGGCGATACGCCAGCATCAATATGCTGCTGCAAAAATTCAATAGTTGCTGCCGCTGCTGTGCGCTCGTTATGCTGACTTTTTTGCACGCGTTCGACTAGACCTGAGCCGGTATGGGTTTTCACATTCCAGGCGTCCATGCGATCGAGGTATTTCTTGGGTTGATGAACGGCAATAACCGGGCCTTCGGCAATTGTATTGAGTTCAGCGTCCGTAACAATGGTCGCTACCTCAATAATGTGGTGCTCTTCCGGCACCAAGCCGGTCATTTCCAAGTCTATCCAAATTAAGCGTTGTTTCTTATCGTCTTCAGCCATTACCCTGCTCTCTCAATGCAATTTGTTGTATGATAGCGTCATTTAAAGCTCGACAACAGGTTATCCCGATTGGCAAAACGCAAACGTCTCAATAAAGGTCAGCAGCGCCGTGTGTCGGCGAATCAGAAAAAGCGGCTGAAAGGTAATGACGTCGAATGGAACGACGGCCAGCTTAATGCACCTGAAACAGGCCGTGTCATTAGCCGTTTTGGACAGCACGCTGACATTAGAGATGAGCAGGGCAACACCTATCGTTGTCATATTCGCCGTGTGGTCGACAGCTTAGTCTGTGGAGACATTGTTCAATGGGCACGGGCGACGACTGATCAGCAGGGTATGCAAGGCGTTGTCATCGCAGTACACGAGCGCCAAAGCCTACTTTCACGTCCAGACTTTTACGATGGCCTGAAGCCTGTGGCTTCCAATATTGATCAAATTTTTGTCATATCAAGCGTATTGCCCAGCTTTTCGGCACAAATTATCGATCGCTATTTAGTGGCGTGCGAAGACATAGATATTGAGCCTATTATTGTACTTAACAAAGCCGACTTGCTCGACAATATCGACGACGAAGAAAAAGCGTATATTGAGCAACGTTTAGCTGACTATCAGAATATTGGCTACACGGTGCTTCAGGTCAGCAGTACAACCGGCGAGGGGCTTGAAGCACTTAGGCAACGGCTTAAAGACCATGTATCTATTGTTGTCGGACAATCCGGTGTCGGGAAGTCATCGCTGGTCAATCAGCTATTGCCTGAAGTGAACGCCGAAACCAAACAAGTGTCAGATAATTCCGGGCTCGGCCAGCACACAACAACGGTAGCGACCTGGTACGACTTAGCCGAGGGCGGTGCGCTTATCGATTCGCCCGGTATTCGGGAGTTCTCATTGTGGCACCTGGAGCCAGAGCGTGTTGCCTGGTGTTATGTCGACTTTCGTGACTATTTAGGCGGCTGCAAATTCCGGGATTGCAAACATGCAGAAGACCCCGGTTGTGCTTTACAAGAGGCTGTCAGCAAGAATGCATTGCACGACTGGCGCCTTTCTAATTATCATCGCATTATTGAAACGATGAAAACACAGAAACCCAGCAGGGTCATTAGAGGTAATTAACTGTGGCAAAAACCGATAAAGCCAAAATATTCTTTCAGCACGTTATGCCGAAGCACCTTATTTCCCGCTTGATGGGAAAATTTGCAGCGGCACGTGCCGGATGGTTCACACAGACATTCATCCGTTGGTTTATCCGCCAATACAAAATTGATATGAGTGAGGCTATTGAAGAATCACCGCAAGCCTATAAAACCTTTAATGAGTTTTTCACGCGCCGTCTGAAGCCGGAACTAAGGCCATTAAAGGCGGATGATGACGAGTTGGCACATCCGGTAGACGGTGCAGTCAGTCAGCTTGGCGAGATTAAAGACGGACGTATATTCCAGGCCAAAGGTCACGACTACTCGCTGCAAGAGTTGCTAGGCGGCAGCGAAGAAGATGCCAAACCCTTTATGAATGGCGATTTCGCGACCATTTATCTGGCACCGAAAGACTATCACCGTATTCATATGCCATGCGATGGCGTGCTCAAGAAAATGGTTTACGTACCGGGGGACCTTTATTCAGTGAACCCACTCACAGCGGCCAATGTGCCCAATTTATTTGCTCGTAATGAGCGTGTTGTGGCTATTTTTGACACAGAAGTTGGCCCCATGTCGATGGTTCTGGTTGGCGCCACTATTGTTGCCAGTATTGGTACAGTCTGGTCCGGCACTGTGACACCGCCAACTGGTGGACGCATTCAAAGCTGGTCTTATCCGGCATCTGGCCCTGCGGCTATACACCTTAAGAAAGGTGAAGAAATGGGTCACTTCAAATTAGGCTCGACCGTGGTGCTGACGTTTGCCAAGGATGCTATAGAATTTGACGATGACCTTGAGCCTCGCTCTACAACTCGCATGGGTGAGGTCATGGCAAAAATAAAAGCAGAAACTAAAGAGAGTGACGATTGATTTTATGGGCTCACCGGGGCGCAAGTTACGAGGCTCCGGAAAACACGATAGCGGCCTTTACGCGCGCCATGGATTCCGGCGTCCATGGCATCGAGCTCGATGTTTACGGCATTGACGGCGAGCGCTTCGTCTTTCATGACCGCTACCTCGAGCGCCTCACCGCAACGCCTGGTCGCTTAAAAGACTTATCTGCCGAGCAAATAAAGCATCTAAAAATATTTGGACAGCAACCCATACCGACGCTACGCGATGCCCTTAAACACATTAATGGCCACTGTCATGTGAACATTGAGCTAAAAGGCGACATCCCGACCCGTGAGCTACTCAAAGACGTCGATTACGCACTGACGCATACGAGTTTTTCCCAAGACCAACTCTTGTTTTCGTCGTTTAATCACCATTGGCTGCAACGTCTTAAAAAGCGTCGCCCTGACGCCCTTATTGGCGCTTTAAGTGCCAGCTGTCCCTTAACTTACTGCCAGTTTGCGGAGGATCTAAACGCTTATTCGGCTCACTTCGCCGTGGACTTTGTGACTAAAGAACTGGTCGAAGACGGACATGAACGGGGACTTCAGGTGTATGTCTACACGGTCGACGAAAGACACGATATCGAAGAGCTGCACGAAATGGGCGTTGATGGCATTTTCACGAACCATCCAAGCTTTGCACAAAACGTCATTGCCGGCTTAACAACCGCCGGCAATGACCCTATCTTGCACTATTAACTGTGGTGGTCCGGATACTCTTCCTGCATTGACTCCAGCTTACGCGTAATTGCCATCGGTGAACTGGTCTTCTGAGCCAGTGCAATGTAAAGCGCAGGAATAACGAACAAGGTTAAGAACGCCGATACCGCCACACCGGCAAAGATTACCGTACCAATTACCTGACGGCTTTCAGCGCCCGGCCCTGAGCCAAGAATAAGCGGCATAGCACTCATGAGAGTCGTAAATGCAGTCATCACAATAGGGCGCAAACGCTGACGCGAAGCCCGCAGCACCGCCTCTTTAAAATCGACACCGGAGTCACGAAGCTGGTTCGCAAATTCAACAATCAAAATACCGTTTTTGGCAGCCAAACCAATAAGCATGACAATACCAATTTGGCTGTAAATGTTGATACTCATGCCCGTTACGTAAAGACCTATGAGAGCACCCACAATCGCCATTGGAACCGCTAGCATGATGACCAACGGATGTATAAAGCTCTCAAACTGAGCGGCTAGTACCAGGAAGGTAATCACCAACGCTAAGCCGAATACAAAGACGATAGAGCTGCCACTTTCTTTATAAAGTTGCGACTCACCTTTATAGTCAATAGAAACGTCTTCAGGCAACTTCTCCTGAACCACGCCTTCTAAGTAACTCAAAGCTTCGCCAAGCGAATAGCCCTCGGCTAAGTTCGCTTCTATGGTCACGCTGCGCATACGATTATAACGGTTCAGTCGCGCTGAAGTTGCCTGCTCAGTAACGCTGACTAAGTTTGAAAGCGGAATGAGCTCGTCACTTTTGCGCGAACGCACATAGATATTATCGATAGCGCTTGGACTGCGGTAGTCTGCTTTCTCACCTTCGAGCATAACGTCATACTCTTCACCTCTATCGAGATACGTGGTGACACGGCGCTGACCCAGCACGGACTGTAGCGTAATACCAATATCCTGAACCGACACACCTAAGTCTGCCGCACTGGCTTCATCCACTTCAATTAGGAGTTGCGGCAACGTTTCTTTATAGTCGCTGTCCAGGTTTTGCAGCCCTGGGTTCGTTGACGCCTCTTCGATAACGATATCGCGAAACTCCGCCAGGCGCTCATACGTGTTACCTTGCAACACAAACTGTACCGGTCGACCTCCGCCGCCGCTAATGCCACTGCGCATGAAGGCAAAAGCCTGCACGCCAACAACCGAGTTAAGCTGCTCTCGCATTTCTTCCATTAAGTCAAAGCTTGACCAGTCGCGTTCATCAAATGGCACTGCGCCAACAATGGCGATACCGGCACTGCCGCCCCAACCCGGTGCACGAACAATTAAGCGGTCAATTTTGCCTTCGTCGATATATGGCAGAAGTATTTGCTCAATTTCATCCATGTGTCGTGAGCTCGACTCAAAGCTGGCGCCTTCAGCACTGTTTACGCGAATATAAAAGGTTCCGCGGTCTTCCGGTGGTGCAAACTCTTGTGGAATAAAGCTAAACAAACCGTAAGCAACGACACCTGACATTATGACCAAAACTACCGCCATTAGCGGGCGCTTCACGCTTTTTTCAAGAATGTTGCCGTAGCCTTTTTCCAGCCAGTTAAAGGTCGCATCAAAAGCCCGACCAAACTTACTGGTTCGCTCTTTTTTGCTGAGTACTTTGGAGCTCAACATTGGGGTTAGCGTCAGTGCTGCAATACTTGAGAAAGCGACCGCCGCAGCTATGGCTAAAGCAAACTCGGTAAAGAGCTTACCAATGTTCCCTTCCAGAAACGCCAAAGGTACAAACACGGAAATAAGCACTAATGTGGTTGCTATAACGGCAAAGCCAACTTCTCGCGCGCCCCTGTAAGCAGCCAACAACGGCGGCTCGCCTTCTTCGATACGTCGGTAAATGTTCTCTAACACGACAATGGAGTCATCAACCACAAGGCCTATCGCCAACACCAGTGCCAGCAGAGTCAGAAGGTTGATAGAAAAGCCCAAGGCAAAAAGCACAATGTAAGAGGCAATTATGGCGACGGGTACTGTTAACGCCGGAACTATGGTCGCCCGTACATTCCCCAAAAACAGGTAAATCACGACAATAACCAGCGACATAGCTACGGCTAAGGTGTTGTACACCTCATCCACTGACCCCTGTATGAATATCGATGAGTCGTAGCTTGGCGCCAAATACATGGTTTCCGGAAGTGTTTCCTGTATGTTCTCCATTTCCCGGTGAACATTATTCACCACTTCCAGCGTATTGCCCTTAGACTGTTTAATGATGCCAATACCGACCATATTCACGCCATTACCGCGGAAGTCGGTTTTATCGTCCTCGGCGCCGAGTTCTACCCGGGCAACCTCCCCTAAACGAACAAGGTAACCATCATCGCCCTGGCGTATTACAAGGTTTTTAAAGTCTTCCGGCGCCAGGTAAGCCCGGGCCATTCGAACCGAAAACTCCCGGTCTGTTGACTCAACCTCACCGGCAGGTAATTCAACGTTCTCTTCACGCAACCGGTTAACAATATCAGTCACCGTCACACGCCGTGCCGCCATCGCATCGCGGTCCAGCCAAACACGCATGGCATAACGGCGATCACCACCGATTACCACTCGCGCTACCCCATCAGCAACCGACAGTCTGTCCACAATGTACCGTTCAGCGTAGTCGGTCAGCTCAAGAATGGACATGCTTTCACTGCGCAGGTTGTACCAAACGACCGTACTTTCGTCGCTGGAGGCTTTTGACACTTCAGGCGGGTCGGCTTCTTCAGGCAGGTTATCGAGCACACGCGATACGCGCTCACGAACGTCGTTCGATGCCGCATCAATGTCACGGGTTAAATTAAATTCGATACTGATACGCGAGCGGCCATTACTGCTACTGGAGCTGATATTTTTAATGCCCTCAATGCCACTGATGCGGTCTTCCACAAGCTGAGTGACCTGCGTTTCCACAACTTCAGCGGAGGCTCCCGGGTAGTCGGTATCAATGGAGACAATTGGGCGATCGATATCAGGGTATTCACGCAGCGGCAGCATAGTGAACGCAACAATACCAAACACCAATAAAAGTATGTTTAGAACCGTCGCAAATACCGGACGTTTAACAGAGAGATCAGACAACAACATAAATTACTCTCCCTGAACGGATACTGGAATTCCGTCGCGAAGGCGGACAATGCCTTCAATGATGACTTTCTCGCCAGGTTTTAGACCATCAGTGATTTCAACAATCCCCGGCTTTCTTCGACCAATGGTCACTTCTTTCTGACGGGCTCTGTTGTCAGGAGTTAACACATAAACATACTGGCGGTTTTGAATAGGAACCAACGCTTTTTCCGGTAACAACATGGCTTCGTCGATACTGCGCAATAGGGTAATTTGCAACAGCATCCCCGGGCGCAAGCGCTCATCATCATTGGTTATTTTGGCTCGAACACGTACAGCTCTGGTTACCGGGTCAATGCGTGCATCAATGCTGGTAATGCGTCCGCTAAAAAGTTCTCCCGGGTATGCCCGGCTGCGCGCCATTACTTCCTGACCCACCGCTATGCTGGCAAAGAAACGCTCTGGCACACTGAAATCGATTTTTATCGGTTTAATGTCGTCTAACGTTGTGAAGACATCGCCTGGACCTACTAAAGACCCAGGACTGACCTGACGGATACCTACGCGTCCTGAGAACGGAGCGTAAATCTTCATTTCTCGCAACGTGGCTTCTGCGACTTCCAGGTCTGCCTGTAAGCCATTAACTTTTACCTGTTGTTCATCGAGCTGTTGTTGTGAGGCTGCATTGCCACGACGCAGCTCACCAATACGATCTAACTGACGTTTTGCTTCGTCTAAGCTGAACTTAATTTGTTGAACACGAGCAACTTCTTTGCGTGCGTTAAGCTCTGCTAAAAGCTGACCCTCTTTCACCAGGTCACCACTGTCGAAGTAGATTTTATCAACCACGTCTTGTGTCTGCGCAGTAATTTCGACAGTTTCATTGGCCATAGCAGTACCCAAAGCCTCGATAGTATCCCGAAACTCACTGACTTCTGCCTGCTGTACCTTTACCGGCACGGCCTGCTGCTCTCCCTGCTCTACCACTTCTTTTGGCGGAAACCCAAATAAATAAATTGCTGCCGCTAATAAAGCGACAACCACAATGGTAATTGGGTTAATCCAGCTACGTTTCGCCATGTTGACCTCTAAAAGCTTGTGTCCAACGGTTTTAAACATAGCTTATTGTACGAAAAACACCGCCATAAAGGCGGTGCACTTAACGAGGATTATCGGTCTTTAATCGCAAATTCAGTATTTTAGATGCGTTTTTGCCCGAATCTACAAGTCAGATTGTTTACTTATGGTATTGCGGGCTGTGCTTATGAATCGCATCAATAAACGCTTTCGCATGCTCCGGGTTTACTTCCGGGTGAATACCATGCCCTAAGTTGAACACATGACCATTCCCGTGACCAAAGCTTTCCAGTATTGTCTGAACCTCTTGTTCAATGCGCTCAGGCGAAGCGTACAAAACGCTCGGGTCCATATTTCCCTGCAAAGCAACTTGTCCGCCAACGCGAGCTCGCGCGTCTGATAAGTCGGTTGTCCAATCAACTCCCAGAGCATCGGCTCCTGACGCCGCCATTGCTTCTAACCACTGACCACCATTCTTAGTAAATAACGTCACTGGCACCTTGCACCCGTCGGCTTCACGCGTCAGTCCTTTTACAATTTTTTCCATGTAGGCTAGCGAGAACTCTTTGTAGTCTCGTGGTGACAACACGCCGCCCCAGGTGTCGAAAATCATAACCGACTGCGCTCCTGCGGCTATTTGCGCGTTCAAATATTGAGTGACAGAGTCAGCCAGTACATTCAGCAGGTGGTGCATGGCTTCGGGCTCAGCAAACATTAGCTGCTTAACTTTGGAGAAGTTTTTAGTGCTGCCGCCTTCGACCATATAAGTCGCCAGCGTCCAGGGGCTGCCGGAAAAGCCTATCAGGGGCACTTCGCCCTGCAGTTCACGGCGAATCATTCTAACCGCATCCATGACATAGCCCAGCTCATCTTCCATGTCAGGTACTGACAAGTTTTTTATCGCCGCCATGTCTCTGACTGGATTTTTAAACTTAGGCCCTTCACCCGCTTCAAAATACAGCCCAAGGCCCATAGCATCAGGAATAGTGAGAATGTCGCTGAATAAAATAGCCGCATCTAAATCAAAACGGCGTAGCGGTTGCAGAGTGACTTCGCACGCCAGCTCCGTATTACGACAAAGCGACATAAAGTCGCCAGCTTCGGCCCGAACTTCTTTATACTCAGGTAAATAACGTCCTGCCTGACGCATCATCCAAACTGGCGTCCGGTCAACAGGTTGCTTCAATAAGGCGCGAAGATAACGATCATTTTTTAATACTGGAGCCGTCATAACTCATCCATTTTTACAAAATTCTGGCGCGCATTTTAGCAGTGCATGCGCGCGCACTCCATGAAAACTTATAGCTAGCTGGTTTCTACCTCTTTATGGCTATATCGATAAGTGTGCGTGCGATAGTTCCCTGCGGGGGTATTTGAGGTAAGTCATTAATTGGGAACCAGTCTCCGGTAACCAATTCATGAGGATCAATATGCAAATTGCCCGAATCCCATTCGGCGGTAAAGCCCATCATAAGAGAGTGCGGAAAAGACCAAGGTTGGCTCATATGATACTGAATGTTTTTCACACGAATACCAGCTTCTTCGTACACCTCACGCTCGAGTGCTTGCTCCAGATTTTCTCCCGCTTCCACAAATCCGGCTAGAATAGAGTAAAGCCCCGCTTTATGCCGTTTACCCTGAGCTAGAAGCAGTTGCTCGCCTTTTGTGATTGCAACAATAATGCAAGGGGACACTCGCGGATAACAGCGGTGGTGACACTGGTGGCAGTGCATGGCAAGTTCCCACTCAACACTTTGCATGCGAGTACCACAGCGGCCACAAAAGCGGTGCGTATTCAAAAAGTCGCTGAACTGCCGCGCACGCCCGGCCATCTCGAATATTTCCATGTCATCCGGTTTTAACAGCTGTCGCAACGGTGCAAAATCACCGCCTTTAAACTGCTCATCCATGTAATCCGCCATGACCAGATAGCAGGTTCTTTCGCGAATTTCGCCAATTTCAATAACCTGGTATTGCGCCAAGTCCGGAAACGCAAGCTGGTTTAGTTGCCCAAAAGGCACTTCGCCATCATGAGTCAGAAAAATATGATCGGCGCTGACAACAAACCACCATGCGGGTTCGTCATTCGCTGGAGTTGCGTATAAAGTTGCCATATTTCGGTTCTTTCTTCCGTAAGACGATTTTTGCGTAAAACCTATTGAGTTCTAACGACTGAGAATTTACATTGATGACTGATATCAATAACGGAGAGTATCATGTTAAGCCGTAATGAACAGGCAAAAAAGCGCTGGGGTGGCGCTCATAAAACCATTGATCACTGGCTGGAAGAACGCCAGGACTTGCTGATCAATTACTTTAAACTTGCCGCCTTACCGCCTTATGAAAACAGTCATAAAGGCTTGCCAGACGTTGTTGATATAAGAAACTTCTGCGGTCAGTTAGTTGATTATGTATCCAGTGGTCATTTTGAAATTTATGACCAGATTGTCCGAGAAGCGAGCAGTCAGGGACATTCAGTTGATGACTTAGCAGACGACTTATTCCCGTTAATCTCTGATACAACCGATATTGCATTAGACTTTAACGACAAATACGGCGATATCGATTCTACCAATCATTGCGACAAGTTTGACCGAGACTTGTCTGCGTTAGGTGAAGCCATTGAGCTTCGCATGGAGTTTGAGGATCAATTACTCAACCACTTAGAAGAGCATCAGCTTATAACTGCATAAGCCTAAAACGCACGTGGCCTGACGTTAATTACGTCAGGCCACGTCATATTGCAAAGTATTACTGCTCTGTATCGCCTGCCGGCTCTTCTTCAGTATTTTTCACGTCCAACAGCTCTACCGTGAAAATTAGTGTTGAGTTTGGTGGAATTTGTCCGCCACCCACTTCGCGCTCGCCGTAAGCTAGCTCTGCTGGAATGACAAAGCGGTATTTCGCGCCTTCTTTCATTAACTGAAGACCTTCGGTCCAGCCTTGAATAACCCGGTTCAGAGGGAATGAGGTTGGCTCACCACGCTCATAAGAACTGTCGAATACTTCACCATTAATTAAAGTACCTTCATAGTGAACCTCGACCATGTCGGTTTCAGCCGGGCTGTCACCTTCACCTTCTTCCAGCACTTCGTACTGTAAGCCGGACTCAGTCACTTTAACGCCTTCTTTCTTCTTGTTTTCTTCCAGGTAAGCCTGACCTTCTTCAGCCGACTTCTGACCTAAAACGTTTTGGCGCTGCTCCATCACTTCCTGACGCATAGCGTTCAAAATTTCTTCTGCTTCTTCGTCACTCAGCTGAGGATCGCCTTTAATGGCATCCACGAAACCAGCAATGATGACATCACGTTCAAGAATAAAGTCAGCTTCTTCCTGGCGTTCTAAGTTACGGGCAATAAAGCCACCAACCGATGAGCCCAACGCGTACGCTTGTTTGTCTTTTTCTGTCTGCAACTGAGTGTCGTTTGCCGGAAATTTTTCTTGTGAACAAGCGGCTAACGCCAGGGCGACCGCTGATACTGCCAACGGTTTCATCAGATGTTTCATTGTTTTCTCCAATTATCGTCTTGCATCCTTTCGGACTATGTCATAATAGTGTTAGTGAACAGAACCATACTACACAACCACAGGGGACTTGCCTATGCCTTTTATGAAGCTTAGCGCTTTACTGCTATTGATATTAGCGGTAAGTGCCTGCCAGCCTTCCCCTGACAAAATCCACAAACGCATTCATGCAGAGAATGGCACCTACGCAGCCGATATTTCGGACGACGGATCTTACAGTTTAGTGTCCACAGACGAAACCGGGCTGTTGCTATGGCCACGCTACGCGAATAACGCAAAGTATCAGTGGGAACACGAAGAAGGTGAAGTGTCACAAATTATTGATGTCGACATTGCGGCCGACAACAGCGTTGCTGTTGCTGCGTCGCGCTATGAATTCTCTATGTGGGATATGAAAACCGGTGAAAACTTAGGTTTTTGGAGCATTGGTAATGGGCGCATTCAGAAAATTGTTGTGAGCAAGTCCGGTGGTACCGTTGTGTTAGGTAAACGTGACGGCACTCAGGTCGCTTTTAACCCGCAGTCCGGCCGCCGCATAGAGTTTTACGGTCATACCGAAGCCGTCAATGCGCTGGATATTTCACCCAATGGTTTTTATGTACTCAGTGCATCTAACGACTACACCGCCATTTTATGGGACACTCGCAGTGGCCAAATTGTGCACCGCTGGGAGTATGAAGGTCGTATGACGCAAGTGGCACTTCACCCCAGTGGCAGGTATGCGTTTGCTGCTGACTCTACGGATAATGCAGTTATTCGAGCATTGCCCGGTGGTGAGGAAGTGAGCCGATTGAAGTTTCCTGACCGGCAACGTATTTTTAGCGCAGCCCGTTTCAGTGAGTCAGGAGACTACTTAATCACCGGCGCCCCTTCGCGTCGCATCGCCATTTGGAACACGGCTACGGGTAAACTGTTAAGTGACTGGCGAGTCGACTTACGAGACGGTGGACGTCCAAGTAACGCGTCGGTTTTAGCAGTGGTTTTCGACGAAGCTGAGAATACCGTCGTCAGCGAAAGCTCAGCAGGTCTGGTTGAATGGTGGGAAATTGACTTAACAGGCAGTAAATAATGGATTTAAAGAAAGTCGAACAACAAATGGCAAACCTGGAAATGCAATTGACCTTTCAGGAAGACACCATTGAATCATTGAATAAGCTCGTCACTGAACAAACTCAGCAAATGACAGAAATGCAACGTCAAATTCGGTGGCTGGGTAAGCGCTTAAAGCAAATGCAGGAGCAAAGCTCAGACAGCTCTGATCCATCAAAAGAGCCGCCACCACCACATTACTAATATTGATCTTGCGGGCTAAGCAACGTATAACAACTGTTCTGTTTTAGTTTGCGGGAATGTTATGTCATCAAAGCATCCAATCATTGCGGTCACCGGCTCATCAGGCGCCGGAACCACCACAACAGGCCAGGCTGTTAGACACATCTTTCGTTCGTTAGATGTAAGTGCTGCCTTTGTGGAAGGTGACAGTTTTCACCGCTACTCCCGACCGGAAATGGACCTAGCCATTCGCAAAGCTCAGGAGCAGGGGCGGCACATCAGTTATTTTGGCTCTGAAGCCAATGACTTTGACCGCTTAGAGTCGCTTTTTCGCTCGTATTCACAAACCGGCCAGGGCAAAATTCGACGTTATTTGCACAGTTTTGATGACGCTGTGCCTTACAACCAAATGCCAGGCACCTTTACCCCGTGGGAAGAGCTTCCGGAAAGCACCGACGCACTTTTCTACGAAGGGCTTCATGGCGGTGTTTGTGGCGACAGCTACGACGTTGCACAGTATGTCGACTTACTTATCGGCATGGTACCCATTGTTAACCTAGAGTGGATTCAGAAGCTCATTCGTGACACTTCAGAGCGCGGTCACTCAAGAGAGGCGGTCACCACCAGCATTGTGCGCAGTATGGAAGACTATATTCATCATATTGTGCCGCAGTTTTCACGCACCCATATTAATTTTCAGCGCGTTCCCACGGTAGACACGTCCAACCCATTCAGTGCAAAAGACATCCCTTCGCTGGATGAAAGCTTTGTCGTCATTCGTTTTCGCGGAATTAAAAACGTCGACTTTCCGTTTTACTTACAAATGATAGAAGGTTCATTTATGTCGCGTACCAATACTCTGGTCGTGCCGGGAGGGAAAATGGCGTTAGCAATGGAGCTTATTTTAACGCCATTGATTGAGCAAATTATGGATAGAAAGAACCAAGTTCGCCGACAAGTCGACTGGATCTCAAGCCAGCAATAGCCTTTAAGCTTCCTCTATTCGGTAGCTATGAGTGATATTGACTGAGGCTTCCAGCATTTTAGCCACTGAGCAGTATTTGTCGGCTGACAGTTTGACCGCACGCTCAACATGACTTTCGCTGACGCTTTTACCAACCACCACAAACTCAATATGAATGTCTGTAAACACTTTGGGCGTTGAATCAGCGCGTTTACCGGAAAGCTCGCAGTAGCATTCGCTAAAGTCCTGACGGGCTTTTTGCAGAATACTGACAACATCGACTGAGGCGCAGCTGCCCGCAGACATCAAGACCATTTCCATTGGGCTTGGCGCTTTGCCGGGAGAATCGCCATCCATAATGAACTGATGACCGCTGCCGGAGGTAGCTACAAACGTCATGTCCTCATGCCAGCTCACTTTTGCGCTCATCGTATTATCAGCCATTATTGTTCCTTATCGTTTTCAGTAAGGTTATACGCGATACTCTCGCAGATGCTCGTCAAACAGGTTTTTCACCAGCCCGACAAACTCATCTATGAAAGCTTCCTGCTCTGGGGTTGGATGAGTATCCAATACTTTGGAGAGAACTTCTTCTAAGTCATAAACAATAGCATCTGTTTCGCGAACAATATCGAGCCGCTGCTCCTGACTCAGCTCATTTTGCTCAAAAACCGCCATCATGCTCATGGAAAGCTTTTCTTCCATCAAGTCTCGCAAGGTGTAGTCTGCGGTTTTTTCCTGCGCGCTTTGGTCAGAAAATAACGGTAATTGCCCCGTTAAGTACTGAATCAGCTCAATGTATCCGTCGGTTTCTACTATCATCTGACTCTCTTTACGTATGCGGCTGGACAATCATTCAAATTGCCCAACCGCTAAAGTAGCACAGATTGTGACTAGAATTTAAGTCCTGGTGCCAATGACTCAGGTAATGTCATGGTATCAGCTTCAACCGAAGCAACAGGGTACGCACAGTAGTCAGCCGCGTAGTAAGCGCTTGCTCTGTGATTACCACTGGCTCCAATACCACCAAATGGCGCAGCGCTGCTCGCACCTGTAATTGGCTTGTTCCAGTTCACAATGCCTGCCCGAATGTGCTTAAAGAAGTAGCGATAGGTCTGCTCGTCATCACAAAGAACACCAGCCGACAAGCCATAACGCGTGTTGTTTGCTTCTTTAATTGCATCATCAAGCTCTTTATAACGATACACCTTTAACAGCGGACCGAAGTGCTCTTCGTCCTCAAGACCTTCAACACCCGTGACATCAACAATACCTGGTGTCACAAAGCCTTTTTTAGGGTCTTCCTGCTTCATACGAACCAGCGACTTGGCACCTTTATGCAAAAGCTCATTCTGTGCATCGACCATTTCGCCGGCAGCTTTAGCAGAAATCATTGCGCCCATGAATGGCTGAGGTTCTGCCTCATAGTCGTCAACCAGAATATTTTCAGTGACTTCGACTAAGCGTTTTAGTACCGCTCGACCTTGTTCTGAGTCTTCAATAAACAGGCGGCGCGCACAAGTACAGCGCTGGCCTGAGGTAATGAACGCAGACTGCACAATGTTGTGAACCGCCGCATCAATGTCCGAAACATTGGTCACTAACAATGGGTTATTACCGCCCATTTCCAGCGCTAAGATTTTATCCGGACGACCACCGAACTGTTTATGCAGTAGGTGTCCGGTATTCGATGAGCCGGTGAAGTACAAGCCGTCAATTTGAGGGTGTGCAGACAGCGCCTTACCCGTTTCAACTTCGCCTTGCACTAAGTTAAGAACACCAGCAGGTATACCCGCTTTTTCCCAAAGCTTAACGGTTTCCTGAGCGACCATAGGCGTTAGCTCACTGGGCTTAAAGACAATGGTATTTCCGGCGATAAGTGCTGGTACTATGTGTCCGTTTGGCAAATGACCTGGGAAATTATAAGGACCATAAACGGCAACAACACCGTGCGGTTTATGGCGGATAAAGGCTTTCGCGCCTGGCATTTCATTTTCAACCGTGCCCGTACGCTCATTATAAGCTCGCTCTGAAATTGCTACTTTGCCCATCATAGCGCCAACTTCTGTACGAGTTTCCCAAACCGGCTTACCGGTCTCTTTTGCCATGGTACGCGCTAAGTGCTCTTTGTTTTCTTCCAGTAACTCTGAAAACTTTTTACAAATAGCCAAACGCTCGTCGACAGACTTTTCAGCCCATTCCGGAAACGCTTGTCGAGCAGCCATAACAGCCTTTTCCACTTGGTTCGCGCTGGCCGATTCACCCGACCAAATGACTTCGTTACGAGCCGGGTCAACAGAATCGAATTTTTGGCCTTCGCCTGCTTCCCATGCTCCGTTAATAAACTGAATACTGTTCGTCATAAATTTCACTCCTGCTTAAAGTGCGACAATTCGTGCGTCGTCGCCGTCACTTAAATGCATCTTATCTGCTTGCTCTTTATCGAGAATCAACTCGCTCGCGCCTTCAGCTAACAGTAGTTTCGTTGCTCGAAAGTTTTCCAACTGTGTATTACAGACAATATGTGGCACCGCTGCTTCAACTTCAGGCACTTGTTCTTTAACACTCACGGTTACCACTTTGCTGTTTCTTACACTGTTTAAGTTGCAGACCTCTGCTTCTACCGTTGGACCAGCATCAAAAATATCGACAAAGCCACGGAAACGGAAACCTTCCGACTCCAGCAATTTAAGCGCTGGTCGCGTGTTGTCATGTACTTTTCCAATAACCGCACGAGCGTCTTCACTCAACAAGTTCGTGTAAATTGGAAAGCGTGGCATTAGCTCAGCAATAAAGGTTTTATCGCCAATACCGCTTAGATAATCCGCTTTTGGAAAGTCCATGGAAAAGAAATTATCTTCCAGCCAAGTCCAAAACGGCGAGTCACCATTGTCATCGGAAACCCCACGCATTTCTGCAATCACCCAGTCGCTGAAACGCTGTTTAAACTGAGCCAAAAACAACATACGGAAACGCGATAACGTACGACCGTTCATGTTGTGACGGTAAGGCTCGCGCAAGAACAAGGTGCACAACTCTGACACACCTGTGTAGTCATTACACAAGGTCAAAGTTTCCAATGCATTATAGATATTAAGTTTTTCTGAATGATGCACGACTTTACCGAGACGGTAATGCCAAAATGCTTCATCCAGACCCACCGCAGCTTCAATACCGCTAACACCCGCGATGGTTCCGGTTTCGGTGTCTTCCATCACAAATAGGTAACTTTCATCACCCGGTGTTTCGACGTTCTCTTTTCGAAAAGCCTTTTGGGCACGATCAATACGGCGCTCTAGTAGCGACTGGTCGACGGGCAACGAGGTAAACCCGTGACCTGACTCAATCGCACACTGATACAAGGCTTCGTAATCTGACGGCTTAATGGGTCTGATTAGCAACATAAAAACGCCTCAGTAATTAACCGGCAACCTGAGCAACAGCTTTTTCAAAGCGTTGCAGGCCTTCTTTGATATCGTCTTCAGAAATAATGAGCGCTGGCGTGAAGCGCACAACATTTGCGCCTGCAATTAACACCATAACGCCATGCTCTTGACCGGCTAACAAGAATTCACGCGCTTTACCTTCGTATTGCTCGTTAAGTGCCGCGCCCAACAAGAGCCCCTGGCCACGAATTTCACTGAAGACGTTATACTTTTCATTGATGCGCTGCAGTTCTTCTTTGAAAAGCTGCTCGCGCTTTTTAACGCCACCCAGAGTTTCTTTGGTGTTCACAATATCGAATACCGCTTCAGAAACAGCACAAGCCAACGGGTTACCACCGTAAGTACTGCCATGCGTGCCTGGCTTCAGGTGCTCGGCAATTTCTTTGGTGGTTAGCATAGCGCCAATTGGGAAACCGCCGCCCAACGCTTTAGCAGAAGTCAAAATGTCAGGTGTTACGCCTAATTGTTCATAAGCATACAAAGTACCCGTGCGGCCAAAGCCTGTTTGAACCTCATCAAAAATGAGCAACGCGTTGTTCTGGTCACACAATTCACGCACAGTTTTTACAAACTCGACGTCTGGCGCTACCACACCACCTTCACCTTGCAACGGCTCCATCATAACGGCACAAGTGTCGTCAGAAATAAGCGCTTTCAACGCTTCAGCGTCGTTATAGTCAACGTGCTCAACAGCGCCTGGTTTCGGACCGAAGCCGTCTGAGTAAGCCGGTTGTCCACCAACAGTTACCGTAAAGAAAGTACGACCGTGGAAGCCTTTAGTAAAAGCAATAATCTTTTGCTTATGTTCACCGTGCTTTTCAATCGCCCAGCGACGTGCCAATTTTAGTGCTGCTTCGTTGGCTTCTGCACCTGAGTTTGCATAATAAACGCGGTCTGCAAAAGTTGCATCGGTCAGCTTTTTAGCAAGGCGAATCGCCGGTTCGTTAGTAAATACGTTACTTAAGTGCCATAGCTTCTGACTTTGCTCTTGCAACGCTGACACCATTGCCGGGTGGCAATGACCTAAACAGTTAACAGCAATACCGCCGGCAAAATCTACATATTCGCGGCCGTCTTGATCCCATACGCGGGCGCCTTCGCCTTTGACCGGGATCATTGACGCTGGGTTATAGTTTGGAACCATAACGTCGTTAAACATTTCGCGATTTACTGCCATTTTGTCTGTCATTACTCTCGTCCTTATCGCTCATGCGAATTAACAAAGGTGTCAACAAATGAATGTCTTGAAAAGGGCGCTATTATGCCAAAATTTGACCAGCTTGTCTGTGTTAATTCCTTTCAAAACCCTTTTCATATCAGCATTTGGGGATTTATTGCGTTTTAACTGAATAGTTATGCTTAAGCGTGAATAGTCACTGAATCTTTACTCACACTTTTTCTGCAAATTTCTTTTTGTAAAATTTATTAACAACTCTGTATCATGAACTGCATTGCAATTTTTACCGTCTTCTTTTAGCCTGAGACTATTCGTATACAACTTCGGCAGATGTTATGGAAAAAGAGACATCGACACTACCAGAATCGTCGCAGCCTCATATGAAGCTCAATTACTTGCGCCCTGGCGATATGATAGATGTTGAATTTGCATCCGCCACCAAAGTGCGCACCAAACTGCAGCTCATTGGTTTTGATAGCGGTCGTTACCTTTTATTAAAACAACCTAACCCGAAAACCGATGGAAGCTACGTTGACGTTCTGTATGAAGGTAACCCAGTTGTTGTTCGTCTTGTCATAGAAGGCGAAGCCGGCGAGTGTATCGCTTTCAAAAGTAAGATACGGGCAGTGACCAACTTCCCTTTTCGGCTTATTTATCTCGATTACCCTAAAGAAGTTGAGCAACGGGCGCTACGGGCAAAAAAAAGAGTCAGTACCCATATTCCCGTTGATGTGACTTCCACTGCTGTTCAAGAAGGTGATCGCAAGAAACTTGCCAGTGGAGTTATTGTGGATATTTCAACGGCAGGTTGCCGCATACTCTTCAAAGCACAGAGTAACGCAGGCAATGTGACGCACATGAACATTAAAATAAACATTGGCTCTGGCTCTCAACGAGAACCGTTAACTCTGTCCGGCCAAATTATGAACCAACGCAAAGAGGTTGGGCGAATTGGTATCGGCGTTCGTTTCACCGATCCGGAAGAGCATATAACCGAAGTGTTTAATCACCTGCTTATCGACACCGACTTCGAGTGTTAGTCAGGAACTATAATTGGTGGGCGTTTTAAGCTAACGTTGTTCAATCTGGCCACCGTTTCCGCCGACACCGAGTACTTGTTCAGTATACGTTTGCCTTCTTCCAGGCTTGCTAAGTCCACTTCTTGCATCATACGAAATTCGCAATACGCATTAGCCTGTGCCAATACCTCAGCATAGTCTGAGTCGTATGTTGGGTTCACTCTATCGGCTTGTGTAAACGACAGTAAGTGCTGACTTACCGGAACGCGCTTCAGTCCCCAGCCTTCGGCCACCAAGTAACTCACTTCCTTGTCTTTTTCCAACATTAAATCACGCAGGAAATGTTCGTCAGGCGTTAACTGCACCAAAGCGTTATGACGCTCCGGCGACTTGTCATTAACTGAGGCCATTGCAAACTCTCGCTGCACTTCATCAAACAACTTCAGATACAACTTAGTTAGCGCAATTTTGCCCAGTTCGTGAAACATACCCATGGTGTAAGCCAATATGGGATCTTTTAGTTTTCTCTCAACCGCAATGTTGTGCGCGGCAATAGCGGTACCTAATGAGTGATCCCACACCTTTCGACGGAACAAAGTGAACGGGTGAGTCGATGGCGGTAGCCAGTTTTGCATGATGTAGGCAGGTGCCAGCAAACGGAGGTTTTCAGTACCCACAAAGCTCATCGCTACCCGCAAGTTATCGAGCTTTACCTGCTTATTGCGATCAATAAAGGGTGGCTGGTTAACGGTTCGAAGCAACCCCGTATGAAACCAGTCCATCCCTTGAACAATAGACTCAATGCGGCGCATAGAAGCAGCTTTTAAACTAAGCGTATCTAACAATTCGGGAAGCTTTTCTGGTAGAGGTATTAAGCGATCTCGCACATAGTCGCCGTCTTCTATGGTTTCTAGTGCGCGATGATAAATTTCTTCATGCAGCTCTTCTGAGACCCTATCGGAGAAACGTTGGCGCGCCTGCGCTTTTCGGTCACGCTCTTCGTAGTTTAAACGCTCTACCTCTAGTAGCTTACGACGTTGCTCTTCTTCTTCATCTTCGACCCCATCGGCTTTAGAACGGGCTTTACGAGCAAACGGAAAACTAATGAGATAGTTAATAAACCGTTTCTCCAGCCTTAGTGCGGGGTCTTTAGAACCACCTTCCGTGGTATTTGAGAAAAAGTGAAACATCGATGTTCGCCTATGAGTTTTAAAACAGCTTAAGTATCGGCGATTTCAGCGCCTGGCAACAGTTACTAATTATCGTATATAACGTAAAAAATTCGCTAATAGATTATGACCTTGCGTGGTCATAACCGATTCAGGGTGAAACTGCACACCGAAAAGTGGCCGCTCTTTATGTCGAATAGCCATAATTTCCCGCTGCCCTGTCGCGCTTTGGGTTTCAGCATCTACGACAAACTCGTGAGCCAATGTGGCAAGCTCAACAACCAAGGAGTGATATCTGGTGACTTCCATCGGAGTTGGCAACCCCTCAAACAACCCCTGACTGTTATGTGTCAGGTTAGATACTTTTCCATGCATCACCTGTTCAGCACGCACTACTGTTGAACCAAACACCTGTGCCAGAGCTTGGTGACCCAGACAAACACCTAAAATCGGAAGCTTATCTTTAAAGGCGGAAATAGCATCCAGCGACACGCCCGACTCATTGGGAGTGCATGGGCCAGGGGAGATAACCAAAGCCTCTGGGTTTAAGCGCTTGATGTCTGCTACGCTTATTTCGTTGTTGCGGAAAACCTCAACCGACTCACCCAGCTCGCAGAAATAGCGAGCCAGGTTATGAGTAAAAGAGTCAAAGTTATCAATGAGTACAATCATGTACCGGCGTTACGCTTCTGGGTAGGGCACAAATCCAACGGCGTTATAAACATCTTTTAAGGTTCTTGCGGCAGCTTCACGTGCTTTGTCGGCGCCTTGCTTCATGACGCTTTGCAAAAAAGCCTGATCATTACGCATCTCATGGTAGCGCTGCTGAACGGGCTCAAGCATAGCAACTACTGACTCCGCCACATCGACTTTCAAATGCCCGTACATTTTACCTTCGTATTCAGGGACCAACTCGTCTATCGACTTGCCTGTTGCGGCAGACATAATGCTCAGTAAATTGGATACGCCCGGCTTTTCGGCAGGGTCAAAATAAATACGTGCTTGCTCGTCCGAGTCAGTAACCGCTTTCTTAATTTTCTTAAGAATTTTCTTGGGCTCTTCCAACAGGCCCACAAAGTTATTTGGGTTGTCATCTGATTTCGACATTTTCTTGGTTGGATCTTGCAGCGACATAACCCGTGCGCCTACTTTTGGAATCATAGGCTCAGGAATCGTGAAAATATCACCGTACAGATTGTTGAAACGCTCTGCGACATTGCGCGTCATTTCCAAGTGCTGCTTTTGATCATCGCCCACAGGCACTTCATTTGCCTGATACAACAAAATATCAGCCGCCATTAGTGCAGGATACGTAAACAAACCCGCATTGATGTTATTCGCATGACGTTGTGACTTGTCTTTGAACTGGGTCATGCGATTCAGTTCGCCCATTTGAGTGTAGCAGTTCAGTACCCAGGCCAACTGTGCATGCTCAGGTACGTGCGACTGAATAAAGACGGTACTTTTCTCAGGGTCTAAACCGCACGCCAAATAAAGCGCTAAACCGTCCAGCGTCGCCTGCTGCAGTTGTTCAGGTTCCTGGCGAACGGTTATTGCATGCTGGTCAACCAGCATAAACTTACAGTCATGCGTGTCCTGCATATTCACCCACTGACGCAAGGCACCAATATAGTTCCCAATAGACAACTGCCCTGACGGCTGACAACCACTTAATACAATTGGTTTCGACATTCTTTTTCTTTCCTCTACGAACCTGTTACTGCAGCAATTTCATCACGCATGGTCTGTATGACACTGGCATAATCACCCGCATTAAAAATAGCCGAACCGGCCACAAACATATCAGCGCCCGCTTCTGCTATTTCACCAATATTTGAGACTTTAACACCGCCATCGACTTCTAAACGGATCTCGCGACCACTGTCATCAATTCGCTTACGCACCGCCCGGAGTTTATCCAGCGTTGAAGGAATAAACGACTGTCCACCAAAACCCGGATTTACCGACATCAGCAAAATAACATCAACCTTGTCCATAACATGGTCTAAGTAATGCAAAGGTGTCGCTGGGTTCAATACCAGCCCAGCCTGACATCCATGCTCGTGAATAAGTTGCAAAGTGCGATCTACATGGTCAGACGCTTCTGGGTGGAAGGTAATAATTGAAGCTCCGGCTTTTGCAAAGTCAGGAATAATTCTATCCACCGGCTTAACCATTAAATGCACGTCGATAGGCGCCTTAATGCCGTAGTCTCGTAACGCCTGACAAACCATAGGGCCTATGGTCAGGTTTGGCACGTAGTGGTTGTCCATTACATCGAAGTGGACAACATCAGCGCCAGCGCTTAATACAGACTCAACTTCTTCTCCTAAGCGCGCAAAATCTGCGGACAGGATAGAAGGGGCAATTAATGGCTTCATCGTTATTTATCCCACGGTGTCAAAATAGGCGGCTATTGTAGCAGTTAACCCGAAACAAAAAAATTCGTATTGATAACTGGAATTTTTACAAAATCGCTGATAAATTGTTCAGTCTAAAGCTTTTGGGGGACATTATGCGCTTATCTATAGTTACTCTATCACTAACACTGATGGCTCTTGCCGCAGTTGCGACGGTAACGCCTAGCACATTGTTCGCCCAGCAAAATGCCACTCAGCAATGCCAGCAACTTCTGGCTGGTAGCGAGAACTCTCAGGCGAAAAAAGAATGTGAACTGGCCGCAGAAGAGGTCACCTGGGGTGATTGGTTAAAAGGCCACAGTCGTTCAGTACAGTTTCACTTCTTCGATTTAATAGAGCTTTTTTCAAGCTCTAGCGACGCTCAAAAAGAACGCTACAAAAACAACTACTCTCGTTAAGACGCAAAATAATGTCTGAACAGCAGGAAAACACCCAACAAAAACCCGGTTTAATTAGCATGGTTGTCAGCGTACTGGCGGCGTTTTTAGGTGTGCAAACCGAGAAAAATCGGCATCGCGACTTTCAACATGGAAACCCCAAAGCCTATATCATTATTGGCGTCATTCTGACCATTCTTTTTGTTTTAGGTCTGGTTGGCGTTGTGAATCTAGTCATGGCATCCGCTGCATAACATTAGGGGCGCGAAGGTTGTGAGGGGTCTTCATGAGGACGCCCGCAAGTACTTCCCTGTAGGGCTTGGGTAGCGCCATCCATGGCGCTACACACCTCTTGACGACCCCTCACAACCTTTAGAGCGCCCCAATAGTTATGCAGCCTTGATGCCACTATGACGTAGCAACGGCTCGGCGCTGGGTTCGCGACCACGAAATTCCTGAAATAAGTCAGCAGCTTTACGACTGCCGCCGCGCTCCAGAATAACTTGCAAGAAGTCACGTCCGGTGGCGGCACTGAAAATACCTTCTTCTTCAAAGCGTGCAAACGCGTCTGACGACAATACTTCCGCCCATTTGTAGCTGTAATAACCCGCCGCATAACCACCAGCGAAGATATGACCAAAGCTGTGCTGGAACCGATTGTACTCTGGCGGAATACGTACTGAGGTCTGCTCGCGAACTTCACTCAAAATTTCGCTAATACGCGCGCCTTTGCTTTCGTCAAACTCGTGATGAATGCGCATATCAAATAACGAGAACTCTAACTGACGCATCATTTGCATCGCCGACTGGTAGTTACGTGCCGCCAGCATTTTATCCAGCAGCTCCTGCGGTAATGGTTCGCCGGTTTCATAATGACCAGAAATAAGCGCCAATGCCTCTGGTTCCCAGCACCAATTCTCTAAAAACTGACTTGGTAGCTCTACGGCATCCCATTCAACGCCATTGATACCAGAAAGTCCTGCCGTATCGACCTGCGTCAGCATATGATGCAAGCCATGGCCAAACTCATGGAATAACGTCAGTACTTCGTCATGAGTAAAGAGCGCAGGCTTACCACCCACAGGCTTACTAAAGTTACAGGTTAAAAACGCCACCGGGTTTTGTACCTCACCGTCGGCATGAACCCGACGCCCAACAAAGTCTGCCATCCAGGCGCCGCCGCGTTTACCCTGGCGGGCATACAAATCTAAATAAAAGCTGCCACGCAAGTGACCATCCGCGTCGTGAATGCGGAAAAAGCGGACATTCTCATGCCAGGTTTTCACGTCTTTTTGTTCACTCACCGTCATGCCAAACAAGCGCTTAACCACTTCAAACAGACCATTTAACACTTGTTGTTCCGGGAAGTACGGGCGCAGTAACTCATCGGAAATGGAATAACGCTGTTGCTTCAGTTGCTCACTGAAATACGGCACGTCCCAGGCTTCCATTTTCTCAACGCCCTGCTCTTTGGCAAAGGCTTCCACCTCAGCGTATTCTTCTTTTGCCTGCGGCATGGACTTGTCAGCTAAGTCTTTCACAAAGCCCAGCACTTGCTCGGGTGACTCCGCCATTTTCGTTGCTAACGACATTTCGGCATAGTCATTAAAACCAAGCAACTTGGCCATTTCATGACGCAAAGCCAGGGTCTCATCCATCACTGCCGAGTTATCAAACTTACCACCGTTAGGGCCGGTTTCTGACGCTCGGGTCACAAAGGCCTGGTACATGTCCTTGCGAAGCTCACGGTCTTCGGCATACAGCATCACTGGCAGGTAACTGGGGATATCCAGGGTAAATAGCCAGCCTTCTTTTTCCTGATCAGCCGCTGTTTCTTTCGCCGCTTCTTTAATGCTGTCAGGCAGCCCGGCTAAGCGACTTTCGTCCGTAATTAAACACGTCCAGGCGTGAGTCGCATCCAGCAAATTGTTGCTGAACTTCGACGACAAGTCAGATAGGCGAGACGAAATTTCAGCGTAGCGTTTCTTTTTGTCCGCAGGTAAATCGACACCCGACAAACGAAAATCACGCAAGGTATCGTTAATGAGCTTCTGCTGAGCTTCGGTCAGCTCGGCAAATTCGTCACTGTTACGCAGCGTTTCGTAGGCATCAAACAAGCCTTTGTGCTGACCAACATAAGTTGCATAGTCAGACAGCAACGGCAGGCAGCTGTCATGGGCTTCACGCAACTCAGGCGTGCTGACAACCGAATTTAAATGCGACACCGGTGCCCACACGTGCTCTAACTTTTCATCAGCGTCGGTTAAAGGCTCAATTAAGCCGTTCCAGCTGAACTCTCCTCTCGCCAGCACGTCATCAATAGTTTGTCGCGCATCATTAATACATTGTTCTACCGCAGGTTTTACATGCTCTGGCTTAATGTTTTCAAAGTCAGGAAGCTGACCCTGTTCAAGTAAGGGGTTCTGGCTCATTATTACCTCAATTTTTTCAAAATGCTTACGGTAGATATTGGGACTTTCCGCTAGTCTTCAAGCGAGCCCCATGGTTTCTTATCGTATTTACGGTATTATTCCGTTGTTAATTATTCAGAATAAAGGTAAATGTCATGTCTGACACCTCTTTTCGCTCTTTGCGCTTAATGGCCGGAATTACCGCCATTATCACCTTAAGCGCCTGTAGCAACCTGGGCGGCACACAGCCCGCCGAGGAATCTAAGCAAGCTGAAGTCACCGGTAGTCACCAGCTTACACCTGAAAAAATCTTTGCCAGCGATACCTTTAACGTTGAACGCCCCGCGCCGACACGCTGGCTGGAAGACGGCTCAGGTTATACAACGCTGGAAGAGTCCGAGTCTGCGAATGGCCGAGATATTGTCCGTTATCATCCGGAAACGAATGAGCGTACTGTGTTAGTCAGCGCTGAGCAATTGACCCCAAACGGCGAAGACAAAGCATTGCATATTGCTGACTACGTCTGGTCTGACGATGGCAACAAAGTATTAATTTTTACAAATACAAAACGCTCATGGCGCACCCATACGTTGGGTGACTATTGGGTTTTAAATCGCAGCAATAATGAACTGAAGAAACTTGGCGGCAACGCACCAGAGTCGACACTGCAATTTGCCAAGTTTAACCCGCAGGGCACCAAAGTCGCCTACGTTATGCAGAACAACATTTACGTGCAGGACTTAAATAGCTTCCGCATTAACAAGCTCACCAAAGACGGTAACGACACTATTGTGAACGGTACCTTCGACTGGGTGAATGAAGAAGAGTTCTTCCTGCGTGACGGTTTCCGCTGGAGCCCCAATGGCCAGCACATTGCTTACTGGCAGCTCGATACCGAAGGCACGCCGGTGTTTACCATGATCAATAACACCGACGAGCTGTACCCTACGCTTAAAGAGTTTCCTTACCCGAAAGTCGGTGAAACTAACGCCGCTATGCGTATTGGTGTCATGCCAGCCAGCGGTGGCAAAACACAGTGGATGGATATTCCCGGCGACCCGCGCCAACACTATTTGGTACGCATGCAGTGGGCCGGTAATAGTGAGCAACTGCTCATTCAGCAACTTACTCGAAAGCAGCACATTAACCGTGCTTTCATTACCGACATAGATTCCGGCAACGCACAGGAACTGCTGCGTGAGAGCACAGACTCTTGGGCCGAGTACGTCGACGACATTCACTTTCTGAATGACGGGCAAGAATTTACCTGGCTAAGTGAGCGCAGCGGCTATCGTCATATCTATCGCGTGTACCGTGACAGTGGACGCATTAGCGCTATTACCCGCGGCAACTGGGACGTTGTCGATGTTTTGCGAGTCAACGAAGAAGACGGCTGGGTGTACTTTATTGCGTCACCTGAAACACCGTTAGAACGTTATTTGTTCCGCGCCAGCCTAGACGGCAGTGGTCGCTTAGAACGTCTGACGCCGGATATGGACGGCACCCATAGCTACAGTATCTCGCAAGATGCCAAATACGCAGAGCATACCTTTCACTCTGTGAATCAGGTGCCTGTAACCAAGATGATTTCTTTGCCAGACCATAAGGTTATTCGTACGGTCGTCGATAACACTGACGCCCAAAAAGCGGTTGAAAACGTCGAGAAACAACCGGTTGAGTTTTTCCGTGTTGAGGCGCGCGACGGCCTTGAACTGGATGGCTACATCATGAAGCCAACCGACTTTGACCCGAGCAAAGAATATCCTATTTTGTTCTACGTTTACGGCGAACCCTGGGGGCAGACTGTGGCCAATAAATGGGGTGGCTCGTTGTATTTGTGGCACACCATGCTGACACAACAGGGCTATATTGTTGCCTCCATTGATAACCGGGGCACTAAGTCACCACGCGGCTTTGACTGGCGCCGTTCTATCTACAAAAACCTGGGCGTTGTCACCGTACGCGACCAGTACGACGCGCTGCAACAAATGCTGGAACGCTGGGACTTTATTGATGAAAGTCGTGTTGGTATTTGGGGACACAGCGGCGGTGGTTCACAAACCCTGAATGCGCTTTTCCGTTATCCGGACGCCTACAACATGGGTATGGCGCTGGCACCAGTACCCGACTTAACCTTGTACGACACCATTTATCAGGAGCGTTACTCCGGGTTATTGCCGGAATCAGCAGAGCGCTACAAAGAGACCTCGGCAATTACACACGCCGAGAATCTGGAAGGTGACTTATTGTTAGTGCATGGTACAGGCGACGACAACGTCCACTTCCAGGGCAGTGAGCGCTTAGTTAACGAACTGATTAAACACGGTAAGCAATTTGAATTTTTTGCTTACCCGAACCGCTCGCATGGTATTTACGAGGGTGAAGGCACCACTTTGCACCTGCGCACCATGATGACCGAGTTCGTCAAAGAAAACTTACCGGCAGGTGGTCGTTAAGAACAGTGCTGTAAACTGATCTTTCGATTGCCACTATCGGTATTAAAAGCATGACAACCCCGTGTCTTTATTTGCAAGATACGGGGTTTTTATTCAAGATATGCGCAGTTTTTGAATTAAGCACAGGAGTTAAGCAGTATGAGCAAACATTATGACTATCTGGCGATAGGTGCTGGCAGTGGCGGTATTGCGTCAGCCAACCGTGCCGCCATTCGTGGTGCAAAAGCCGCCGTTATTGAAGCAAAGTTCGTTGGCGGCACCTGCGTAAACGTGGGCTGTGTACCTAAGAAAGTCATGTGGTATGGCGCTCATATTGCCGAGGCCGTTAAATACTCACCTTCGTATGGTTTTAATCTGGAGCAGAAAGGCTTCGACTGGGCAACTATGGTGAAAAACCGTGAAGCCTACATTGAGCGCATTCATGGCGGCTACCATCGTGGTTTCCAAAGCAACGGCGTTGAGTTCATTGAAGGCTTTGCCAAATTCGTTGACCACCAAACGGTTGAAGTTAACGGTGAGAAAATTACCGCTGACCATATTACCATTGCTACCGGCGGCCGCCCGATGATCCCTGAAATTCCGGGCGCAGAGCACGGTATCGACTCCGACGGCTTTTTCGCATTAACGGAACAACCTAAAAAAGCCGCAGTTGTTGGTGCTGGTTATATTGCCGTTGAAATTGCCGGCGTGTTCCATGCATTAGGAACGGACACACACTTACTGGTACGTCGTGATAGACCACTGCGCACCTTCGATAAAGACATTACCGACGGCTTGCTGGAGCGCATGAAACAAGACGGTCCTGAACTTCATACCGAAACAACGGTACGTGAAGTCGTGAAACAGGACGACGGTACCTTAACGTTACACTTTGAAAACGGCAAAACAATGGAAGGCGTGGATTGCCTGGTATGGGCCATTGGTCGTGTCCCATCAACAGATAATATTAACCTGCAAGCGACTGGTGTCGAAGTGGACAAAGAGGGCTTCATTCAAGTCGACAAATTCCAGAACACCAACGTACAGGGTATTTATGCGGTCGGTGATAACACCGGCGCAGCAGCGCTAACACCGGTTGCGATTAAAGCAGGTCGTCAATTAGCAGAGCGCCTATTTAACAACATGCCAAACGCGCACATGGACTACGAAAATATTCCTACCGTTGTGTTTAGCCACCCAACCATTGGTACCGTTGGTTTGAGCGAAGAAGACGCAAAACTGAAGTTCGGTGAAGAGAACATTACCGTTTATAAGTCTTCGTTCGCGGCTATGTACAACGCTGTCACCCCACACCGCGCCCTCAGCTACTTTAAGCTAGTTTGCCACGGTAAAGAGGAAAAAGTGGTTGGCATTCACGGTATTGGCGAAGGCATGGATGAAATTTTACAAGGCTTCGCAACCGCGCTGAAAATGGGCGCTACGAAAGCTGACTTAGACTCAACTGTGGCGCTGCACCCTACCAGTGCAGAAGAGTTTGTTACCCTGAAATAGGGAACTTCAAACTGATTTCAAAGTAAGCTTTTAAGAGCATCCTGAATGCAGCCGACAACGGAAACTCTTCGGTTGAACGCTGCTTTCAAATTGCTCAAAAAAATCAATCAGCGGATTTAAGGTGCCAAATTAGGGGTCTAATCTAAGATTGGTCGATTAAAAAGCGAGGCATAATTGAGCCATGAATCTTCAACGAGGATTAGCTCATGGCTCAATTGTATCACCACAGACAATTCAGACTTTACTCAGACTTTCGCGCTGTTAACAGAGAAGCCCGTTTCTCTGGTGGAAAAACAACGGATCAGATGTACTTTCTGCGAGATAAAAACGGCGCCACAGTCGATGTAGCGTTAGACTACTTCGCATTCCTCATTCTTGTTCGGAACCTGAAGAAAGTTGGCTCTGAGGCAAATGCCATTAAGCGCTTCTGGAACTTTCTAGAGGAAAATGACATGCGCTGGGATGAGATGCCAGCCGAACAGAGCGCTCGTCCCACCTACGCTTACTATCGCACCTTACGCGAGCAATTGCACAATGGCACCATTGTCAAATCAACTGCCAGCAAATACATGCGAAGTGTCATTAATTTTTATAAGTTTGCGATGGCCAAACGTCTTTGTGAGTTTTCCGATGACCGGCTACCATTTGACGCTTATACAAAAACAGTCACGACGAAAAGCGGCCTGAATTACGTTGTCGACACCACTGATTTAAAGTTCAATGGTTTTACGAATAAAAAACCTAGTCTGTCAGCGATGGAAGAGGAGTCGCAGGAAGAGTTTGAACGCGCACTTCAGCACCAAAAGCCTGTTTTCAAAATGCTGTGTCAACTTGGTTACCGAGCCGGCTTACGTATCTCCGAAGCAACCAGCCTTACCATCTCAGCCATAGAGACAGCTCGGCAAAGCCCTAAACGCCCCGGGTATATCGAAATAGATATTGGTCCTCGAGTCGGTATGAACACCAAGTTTTCAAACCCGCGTGTTATCGAACTGCCTCTTAACTTATTCAAAGCAATAAAACGCTACATCACAAGTAGAGAACACATGTTGCTTAGAAGCAAGTTGAAGCAAAAGCACGAGCATTGCCCAGTTTTTATCACTCGGCGAGGGACGCCATACAACCCGCATACACTTTATGCTCACTGGTACCGGTTCAAAGAGGCTGTAAGTTCCAAATTCAAGTTTGGATTCAATTTCCGTTTTCACGACTTGCGAGCGACATTCTCATTGAACTTCATGAAGTCAGACGAGTTGAGCCCGCTTGGAGAAGAGCATAAAGCATCCTACTTACAGGATCTTTTGGGGCATACGAGTGGATTCACGACGTATTTGTATTTTCTGCAGATAAACACAGATACAGTAAAAATCCGCAATATCAACCGTAAAGAGCAGTTCATGAATGAAAACTGCTCACATTTGAGGGTGACAAATGCCTGGTAATCGCGGAATAAGAATCTGGGAGCTCCCATCGGGAAGAAAAAAGCGTCACGACTTCAATCGGCTTCGGTACTCAGGGATACCATCCTCAGAAGCATTGAAACAGTCAACACCAATTCGCTCAGTCAATTTTATGCGCCAGTGCTTAACTGCTTTTGACCAAATGACAGGCTCAAAAGCATCTTGGTCGGCTAATTTTACTGAACTTGTAACTTTCCTTAGGTTTTGCGATCAAGTCGCTCAGGAGCCATTTGAAGAAGCTTCAGTGTTTTCGTATTCACAGCATTTAAAATCCAGACAACAGCGTGAAGAGATTTTAGATTCAGTCTACGATCGAAGTATTTCAGCGCTTAAAACGACGTTAACCGCTATCTCCGTCCGTTACAGTGATTACTTTCGATTCATTGAGAGAATGGGAAAATCACAATTACAAAACCACGAGGCCTACTCCACAAGGGAGCTGACCTTACTCATATCCTCACTTTACGACATTTTCAGTCAACTGTTCATCGCATTCAAACAAGATCCTGGCAAATTTTGCGGCACCGGTTGGGAGTCACTGGCAACAACTTCTATTAACGAAAAAAAGGTTATAGTACCGGGTGCTATGAGCCGTTTTTTATCCTGCGGGGTGTACTTAATTGCCTTCTTCAGCGGACTAAACACCAGTATTTTACTTAATATTCCGCGAGAACTAAAAACCAAAAATATAGGAGGAGAGTTCTTCCTAGAATACACGGAAGTTAAACCCCGAGGTCGCTACACTGAAGTTTCTACCTCCATCCCAAAAGACTCTCAGTCCTGGTTGGGGCAAATTTTTAAATGTCTTGCTGAAGTATCGCAGACTGCTTACCCCAGTAACAAATGGCTTTTTGCTTTCCCCGGCAATAATGGCGGCAGGCTTCAAAGCGTTCATTTAAGCAGTTTCAACAAATGGTTTAGAGGAAAAATTAATCTTAAAGCGGATGACGGCTCATCATTGCTGCCACTAGTTTCACGTTTCCGCGTCAGCAATAGTATTGAAGAAGCAATCAACTATGGGCCACACTCAGCCGCAAACCTACTTGATAATTCGGTCACACAAATTTCAAAAAGTTACTCACGCATTAGTGCTTTCGAGAGTGAGCAGCGACTAGCAAATAGCTTTTTACGCCTATATGAAAGCGTGAAACAACCGTATGACACAAAGGTAACGCCCCAAACTAACGCTAAAAAAGCTGAGACCCCTGAATTGTCACTAACTTCCATGTTTCAGTGTTTTGGTTGTGAGCATCAAGCATTAGTCAATGATCCTTACTTCGCCTGGCTTTACTTGAGCTTACTGAGGCAACTTGAATGTCAAAAGTTAACTCCTAAGTTGCAATCTATTTCCACCATGGCTAGGCAAAACCTTACAAATCTTTCAGATGATATTCGAGAACAAGGCAACCAACTGCTCAATAAGTTCGGTTGCCACCCACTTTGGGCAGATAGCAGTTTACAAAGGATTTCAGCACTATGTTAGCAAAGACTTTCCCTAAAGAACTCCAAAGCGAAGAGCCCAGATTTAACCCGTTATTCGAGTTTGTTGAACTCGTTGAGTCCATGGATACAGAAAAGCTCGCTGGCCTGCCTGTATTTTTAGATTGCGCTTCACGCTTCAGCGATAGCATCTGGCGACTCGGAGACGTGGTACCTGGGGTGCGTTATAAAAATGCCTGTGAATTTGATTTCACTATGCTAAATGAGCGTCCGACATTGCTCTTCCAGGCAAAAGTTATCGTGTACCTCTGGCTAAATTTTGAAAGCAAGACAAAAATCTCCAGCAAGGCCAGCCGTTTTATCGCTTTTAAGTCAGCGTTAAAATTTCTGATACAGCAAAACGCAGTGTGCTTGAGCGAGCTACAGCAACCAATGCTGCTGAATGAGTTTTTTGAGCAATTGGCAGTTCAAAGACAAAGCTCTAGCACTATAGAAAATAAAATCATTGCACTCATAAAAGCTAGCCACTTTGACCAGCTATTACCGTTCAAAATTGGTTTAAGTAAACTCACCGTTCAAGACACTTTAAAAGAAATCACACACAAAGAAAAAGGGCAGACACTCGCTATACCTCCGAGGCTTATGACACACATCTATTCGCAGTCTCTGGAACTTATTGAAGAGGCTTTTAATGTGAAAGATGAACTCTCAAGTATAAAGGAAAGTGAGCTCGAGATTTACCAAAAAGCCAAGGAACTCATCGATAGTAAGGTCGAATCTAACGTCTGGAAGTGGCTTCAGCGTTCAAAGTTCACATCACAAGCCGCTTACCAAAAGAAGTTAACCGAAGAAGTCTCAAGAGCAGCTCGCGCGGGTAGAAAAGAACTATACGAAACCCGCATCCAATGTCTTCCGGTTAAACAGTTTAAAATCGACTCATACTGCGGGTGGCTAGAATACAAAAGACAACTCATAAACTCATGCCTGTTAGTTGCGCAAGCTTTCAGTGGAATGAGAAGCTCAGAGCTTTTGAGTATTGAGGTTGACGGATGGTTCTCTACTGAGCGGGACGGTGAAACCGTATATCAGGTTTTGGCTGACAGCTACAAATTCATCAAGGGAGGAGCAAAAAAGGTAAGCTTTGTCGTAGCTCCCGTTGTCTTCAAGGCACTTGAGTTAGCAAAAACTCTAACTGAAACAGAAAGATCAACACTGAAGTACTTCGAATCACCCCATAAAAACTATCTCTGGCTCAGTCAAAATAAGCTTAGCAGGCAACCTGTACCTGTCCGAAATCGAGGGTTGAACTCACGTTATTGCAGTTTAGTTAGTCATCTTAACGCTGATATACATCAAGACGATTTAAACGAGCTCAGGGTCGTTAACCCTGGGGCTGATATAAAGTTATCACCTGGTGAGCAATGGCCCATCAGTAGCCACCAACTGAGACGAACTTTTGCTGTCTATGTGCGCAGACACAATTTAGCGTATACACATGATATTAAACATCAATTCAAACACGTATCGCTAGCTATGGCCGCCCATTACTCAAAGGGTGCACGAGATCTCGCTTTCAAGGACTTTAACCCCGAGACCACAGGGTCTGATGACAACATCATTGCATACTGGCCACCAAATACTTTCGAGACTACAGTTGAGCTCTCTGATTGCTCTGGCCTTTTCAGTCAAAAATCTTCTCAGACACTAGTCGGCCACTGTATGAGTGCAAGCACCTGCCATAGCGGGATACTGTCAACTTCTTCCGTTTCTAGCGGCCTTAAATCCTGGGCACAGGAAAGACTGGATACCGTTGGAGAACATTACGAACAAGCTAGTTCTGGATCTTTGAGACAGCATCTTAAAAAGGTACAGGAAGTATTACTAAAGCTAGTCGAAAAATAACAGGTGATAAAAATGGAAAGGCGTCTGAATGATACTGAAATAAAGCTACGCGACGCATTTAATCGCATCCTATGCAATCGCCCACAAGTTATATCTCCAAACAGGCGGCTTTCAGTTAGGGCCGTTGAGGAGGAAGCTGGTGTACCGAGAAACAGAGCGTATTATTATGAACAACTCCGCATCGATATCATGGAGGCAGCTGAATCGTTGCATAGTGTAAAGTCCAAGGAGCCAAAGACCCCAAATACTCAAAATCAGGACTACTTATCGTTAAAAAGAGAAATAAAAAGGCTCAAAACTGAAAACGCTAAACTGACATCTAAAAACGAGCGACTACAAGTTGAGTTTGATAAGTTGAGTTTTGAATTCAGGCTTGCAGTGCGGAAAAACGAAGAGCTGCAGCGTGAACTAAATATTAGCGAGGACTCTCGGAAACAGGCAAACCAGAAGATTGCAGAGTTGAAACGTAATAAAGTTGTTCCGTTGGAGTGACGCGGCTAGAGTTCCTGGAACTCTGACCCATCTCTATACATCACAGTGTGGAATATTTAAATTCCGAGGCTACTATAGTTCGCAAACGCATTGGTTACGTGTTTAGTTACTTGCAGTTTACTGGCTCTCAAAAAGAGAAACAGAATTAAGGAAGTGCTTGACCAGCCAAGTCAGCTTGGCACTATAAGGTTATCTACATTTAAAGGATTTATTATGATGCAAAAAGGAGTTATTGCTTTTTTATCAGTCTTAGCCGTTTCTTCGTGTAGTGAAAACAGCGAGGAAAGAGTCGCACGCGAAACTAAGGAAAAAGACACATATAACCGCTGTGTAAGCCTTGGAGTTCAGTACTTTAAGGAAATAGGCTCTTACCCAACTTTAAAGTCAGCACCGAACGCTGGGAGGCACGCTATTGAGGTTGCTCGAGAGCGATGCGAAAGAGCACCGGAAACCGCATTCCGTTAATAGCTGGTTCTTACGTAGCTATCTAACAGCGATTCCCGCGCTGCTTTAAAACTAAGGAATATCGATGAAGAAACTGTTGATTTGCTCTGCTTTATTACTGACTGCCTGCAGCAGTACTGGTGTCGTTCCTATGGATGACGGTGTTTACATGATTGCCCAACGAAGCGCTCAAGTTGGCTTTGGCCCTCCAGATGCAGTCAAGGCTGAAGTCTATGAAGAAGCAAATGCGTTTTGCGCTAAGTCCAATAAAAAAGTAGAAACTGTGAATTTGGAAATGACAGATTCAGGCTTTGCAAAACCAGGTAACGTTTCACTGGAATTTCGTTGCAAATAACAGCCCGCAGTGAAGTCGAGAATCTGACTTACCTAAAACGCCTTTTATTTTTGCTTTAACAACCAGGTACTCTATGGACAGTCAAAACTTTACAGCATGGTGGGGAGCGATACTCTCAACCGCTTTACTTGGATGGAGCATTTTATCGTGGGTACTTTCTAAACCAAGGATTAACGTCACAGCCTCCCCTAACGTATATGACTGGATGGGAAAAATTGAATACGAGCCAGGAAAAAAAATCATTGAAGGTGGAGCTGAAATGCGGCAGATGAAACCTTTTATAGCAGTAGAAGTTAAAAATCTCGGAAAATCAGCGACCACAATTCTTGAGATAAGGTTTTCCCAAAACGATACGCCCAAAGGAATGAAAAGGGCTATGGGTGTAATGACTGAGTATCAACCGTTTACCCAACCTCTCCCTTATGTAATTGAACCCGGTCACGTTTGGTTATGCCGTTTTGATCAAGCAAAGGCGACACAAAACCACAAAGAAAACGGGATGCCCTATTTTTCTGTTGATATTAGATATACACACTCAAAAAAATGGATTCGAGAATCTATACAAATCAGATAGCTAGTCACGATTCAAACAGCCTTTCTTAAATAGAGTAACCTTCCCAACCAACGGCTAAATTAGAAAACGTTCAGTATCATTAACTGAATAAATTTTTACTTTATCTGTCAGGTTCGATTAACAGAACTCAATCAAATCTGACAGTCGCAAACGTGCCAAGAGCGGAAATAAAACGGGCGAACGTTAGCGAGGCCCGGCGACCGAAGGGAGGGAGTTTGATCGCCTTGCGATGCATTTTCACTTGAGGCCGTAATATTTCAGCGCAGCTTCGGTGAGAACTTTCGTGGCCACAGAAACCCCTACGCTCCATGTGCCTTCTGCTGCCTTTTTGAGATTGTTACCTAGCCATTTTCTGGCCTTCTCGCCAAAAGGCTCTTCGACGCTAGACGGTTGCTCCGTTGCTATAATTTCCGCTAATTCAGCTGCATCTTTTTCTGGGATTCCAGACTTAACAAGGTGGTTAATAAAAGACTCGCCATCTTTTTCGTTCACCGCAACGGCTATTTGGGAACCAGCGCCACCGGCTACGGCGGTTGAGACATTTCCATAGATGATTTGCTGTGAAATTTGCTGAACTTGCTCAGCATCCTTTTTCTCTGCCTTGGCTGTTCCAAATGCCACATGGGCAGCACCGGGCACTGATCTCTCTAATTCGATAGTAAGTTCAAGAATTCGGCTTCGAACAGCTTGCTGAATTTCATAGAACGAGGTGGGGGAAATTGACCCACTTATATCATTGCAGGCGTGACCCTCATATACCTTGCCTTGAAGTAGCAAAATTAGATTTGAGGAATCTATGCCGAAAGAACTTCCATCAGAGGCATTCTTTTTAACCATCTCATCCACAGCAGCAATGCTCTCCCGAACTTTGTACTTCGTCCAGTCTTCACCGGCGTGCTTTTCGATGAGATAAGGCGGTATTTGTGCGTTTTTGATGCCAGCACCAAATGCACCTGAAAAGGTGCCACGGTAGGTAACGCCAACCACTCGATAAGAAGGAACATCGAAATCTCTCGGATAACCCTCGGATTCGTGCTTCACCCACTCTTCAAGTGTATCGCTACCAAGCCTCGCAGCAAGAAGGCGCAGCTTTAATAGAATTGACCCGAGATCGACTCCTTCTTGAACCACGGACTCCTGAATCTGTTGGAGAAGTGACAATTTAAACCTCCGTTCCCTTTATTGCATAGTGCTTGGTTTTGCGGCGCGCCGGAGCGCAAGTAGAGACGCTTGTGACAACAGCTACTCGTTATGACCGCCCATGCATAAGCTCATAGTACTGCTGGTCGAACGATGTGACTTTTTCCGATACCCACCTTACAATAGACTTTTCTGAGAGAAGATCAGTAATCCAGCTGGAGCAGTCATCTTCGATCCATGTGGCTTTGCTTTTAATATTTAGCTGCCGCATAAGACCGGCTATTTTTCTCGATGGCGCTTCGTCTTTGCCAAGTAGATCGCCCTTGAAATGTATAAGTTCGTTTCTCAATGATGAGATGGTTTCAAAAGACTGAAACGGGTCTACCCCTGAATCCCAACGACAGCCGCCCGTGAGCGCGGCTATTTGATTCCATTTTTGAGGAACCGAATAGCTTCGTTCGCTTTCCTTAAGCTCGTCCCAACACTTCCGCTCATCCGAGTCCTTATCAAAGCAAATCCGCGCGACCGCAACCTCTTCATTTAGCTTTGCCTCCAAGAAACAAGCGGCATTCACGATGCAAGATGTGGCGTAAATCATAACTTCTTGCCCATCGTCAGTCTCTTCGGCTAAATCAGAAAACTTTCGACAACCCGCCAAAAATTCAACCGAAAATGGATGCATTGCTGCCCTAATTGGACGGCCTGCATAGGTATCTTCGCTACTATCGTCTAATTGTTCAGGCATAGAGTACTTTCGTCATAACATTTATAAAGTGTGCTTACGCACTTCAGAATTCGTTCAATAGAGTGCCAGGCCTTGTTAGGCATTCTTTTCTTTCGTTGAAATGGATTCGCTAAGTAACTGGAAATACGATTCATAGATGCCGACAACGTAAGAAAGAAAGCCACTTTTAATGACAACTTCTTCCTCACCATCTAATGAATCAACTTGCTTTATGAAGTCCTTTGCCGCCTTGATCGAGTTTCCCTGATAGTCACTGAGCTTCCCGTCCTGATGCACTATGACATTACGTATTTTTTGTATTTTTTTTATCTCGTTCCACTCTGATGATGTTTTATGAACATCTATACCTGCAACCTTTTCTAGATAGCTAGTTGATCTATCGATTCCTTTACGTTTTATGTCAGAAAGTGATGATTGGTAAGGCCTTTCAGACTGGTAGAGCAAGCATAATTTATCAAGCTCGTGTTCAAAATAACCTGACAGTGTAAGCAGAGCTGACCGCCTTTGAAGGCTCGGAAAGTAATTAATGAATAATTCTGCAAGATCCCATGTTTCATCATCAAGACCTTGATGAACTTCAACCACTCGAGCATGGTTTTCCTCAGGCACTTCATCAAGTACTAGCGTTTTTTTCTTTTTTTCAAATCTAGCTACCGACTCATCAGCCTGAGTTTCAATACCTTCGATGAAGCTCTTTATAAGCTCTAACGAGAACGATACGTCATACCGGTACCAGTTAAGAACTACTTTCCTTGGTAAGTATAGTGGCATTTTCTCTTACTCCCTTGAGGTTTAACGCCAGCCTCGTGCGCTGGTTGTGAGGCGCGAGACGTCCAGCGATTCGAAGAATGTCCAGCCCTCACTCTCAACAGACTGCCAGATTAGTGCCAGGAACGGACGTTAAAGCCACCAACATGCGCAGATTTGTAGTGGAGGCGAAACCGCAACGAAAAAGCTGTCGCTCTGCTTGGCCTAGTTATGTCTCAAAAAATGCCCGCGGATAAGGCCAGCCCAGCAATTGCAACTATCAGCCCTATAACCGCTATACGTCTATCAAAGTTTTTCCACCATGGTTTTAGCGTTTCGCTTTCTTTTTCATCCTGCTCAGGATCCACTGACTCGATACCATTCTCCAGCTTATATAAGCGCGTTTTCTTTAGCATATCAACAGTCTTGCGTGCAGCTTCAACTAGCCTCAGTTGGTCTTCGTACAAGACGATCATTTGCTCGACAGCCCATGGGGTATTTTCAATCGATGCAGCAACTTCCTTAGCCTCTTCGGTGACCTTCTTTAAGTCATCCAATTGATATAGCCAACCCTTTTGTAGTGAATCGACGAAATCGGTAAGTGTTGGGTTTTCTTCTGGATAATTAAACCTTATTAGTCTGTCCGAAAGGGCTACAGCGCAGTCTCTACCTTGAGAATATACATTTTCAAAAGCACGACGCTCATTCCAATCCATCCTATAGACACGATCAAAATCTTCATTGTTTTTTAAACCTGGCCATGCTTCTAAATTATTCTTACGAAATGCTGCCGCATACTGGACAAGCCGATCAAGGTACTCAGATACCGATGTGAAATCCCTTCTAATTTCCACTATTTAACCTCGTTGACATAACGTTTGCAGCATGCGCGCTCACGAAATAAAGCCGAAGGCGCAATGTAGTGGGTGTCGCCGTGCCTGCACTTGTTAGGCATTTTCACACCAAAGCCCGCCTCTATCCCTCAGGTCTACTTCAGTGGCTGGCTTGCCTCCTAAAGTGGTCGCTGTTCCATTATCAAACTCACACAGATGAACCCAAACAAATTTGTTTCCGTCACATTCTTTCGGGAATAACATAAATACAACGTCAAACACTTTATCCGGGAAAGAATCCTCACAAAATTTGGCTAAACTTCGATACTTACCAAGTTCGCCATCCGTCAGCGTAAATTTCGTACAATCTTCAGTTGAGTGATACTTAGCATCTGCAAGAATTACCGAACCAGAATCTACCTCAATCAGATAATCCGGTCTCTTTCCACCATACTTTTTCAGTTCCTCTGCAAGGTTACACTTTCCTTGGGCGATCTTTTCGAACTTCCATCCAGAGTTCGCGAGCCAGTTTTCAGCGAACTTCTCACCGTCTTCGCCTGCTGTTGTTGAGCACTGCTTTCGCAAGGTGCTCCTGATTGACTCAATGGTTGGCACTCGCTTGCTCCTGTCTAACATTTGTATATTGTGCGTGCGCACTTCGGAATTCGTTCAATTGATAGTTTTCGGTTCTTAAGTTACTGATCAAGCTAGCATTCCTGCCTTGAAATGTTCAGAGTTAGCAAAGGCAATTTGAACTTGCTCAGTTAAACTCTACCGAGCGCACAATATCTAACCTTTATTTTTTGTTATATCATTGACAGTAAGCGACTTAAATACACAACACCAAAGGTGCGAAGCTCATTAAGTTGTTATCTGTGATTACTGCCAATGCCATTTTTACTACTTGCAAAGTATGCAGTGACCGCACACCGCAGTGTTACTGTTGAAACTCAAGGGAACTTACTCCATCAATTATTTACTCACTAGAAGGCTCTTAAGTATATACCTCTATCTCAACCTCTATTCATGATGTGGTCATGCCCGTCTAACCTGTGAATAATAGACGCTACTTTGTCACTGGGTATACCCAACTTTTCGTATAGGGCAAAAACAAGAAGTGTCTCTATAAATATAGACTTCTTATATAGGCTATCATCACTTTCGTGATAATCATTAGCATGAGTTATATCATTTCTAAGTTTGCAAATTTCATTAATATCGCTGTTAGAAAATATCCATTTATATCGTATTTCCTCAGGTAAAGATTTATAGAAATCGCCAATACATTTCGCGGTATTGTATTTAGAACCATTATATCTAGGCAGACCTTTTAAGAAGCTTGTAACTGACTTTTGATCGTCAAATCTTTTAACAAGGCACAGTTTAAACTTATCGATTAGTGAGCCTAGAACTTCTTCATCAACATAATTTTTGGACTTGTAGGCAAGGGACTCGAGGAGTCTAAAGTAACCTAAAAATCGCTCTTCAACGCTGTTCATATCTCTATATTTTCGATACTTCTTCCACTTTGATGAGTCATCGTTGTTTAACGAGAAAAAGCGGTCAAAGGCAGAAATGTCAAATTCGGGATAACCAAAGGTATCGAAACGTAGATCTCTACCCAGTGGGTATAAGGGGTACCTGCTCTTACGTTGGCGACAATACTTAGTATGGGGATAATACAAAGATGCTTTAACTGTCGAGTACATAGTAGTGTCGAAAGCAATTTTCAGACTGTTAACACTAATATCATTGCCAATGATAAAGGACATTAGATTATAGAATCTGTCATACAACTCTTTAAGGTAGTCCAACGGTTGCTCTTCAGAAAGCATAACATGGAGTGACGGTGGAAAATGTACACCTGAAGAAAAATCGCTCGCAGAATAATGGGCGCTAACGTTGTATGCTAAAATAATATGACCAACACCCTGAAGAGGCAGCCTAAATTGGGTGGGGTCAAAATCTTTGTCGTTAAAAAGCGACTTTTCTTCATAGTGCTTTAGTATTTTATCTTGAGTGTTCGTATGTCCAATCCAGTTTTTTGCCTCTTCGAAATCTACTGAAAAACCACTAAACTTCTGCCCTTGATGCACCCTCGATGTAAAGTATGCCAGATAGTCAACTTCATAAACATACTCAAAAAATCCAATTTTTTTGTATTCTAATACTCCAGATCGAGCGCGAAGCGCCCTTAAATTTTTCAATATGAATGAGTTATTAAACCCCTCGCACCATACTTCATCAATATCTGAAAAACCAAAAGAGCACGCTCTATCCCCAGTTTCCTCACCTTTTACCGTGAGAGTTACTCTATCAGGTGATAACTCCAGACGTTGCGTATTTCGGGGTCCTCCGGACATTGATTTCGGTCTGAGCCGGACAAGCATTTCGGTATCATCCGGACAGTGATTTCGGCGTCGTCCGGACAACCGTTTCGGTCTCATCCGGACAAGTTTTTCTT
>Ga0208180_1000134_pt1 | contig 71713 bp, 65 predicted proteins | sample MalvireepMed_s16_FD_184241 | JGI IMG/M metagenome (GOLD analysis project Ga0208180, IMG submission 184241) | Marine viral communities from the Global Malaspina Expedition - Malaspina viral metaG DeepMed_s16 (SPAdes) (version 2) | ecosystem: Environmental > Aquatic > Marine > Oceanic | place...
CCAAGTCGATTCCGATTAGGGTAACGTTCATCTGAACACCTCTTGTTGTTGACCTATTGATTTTGCACATCTAATAGTGGCGCTTTGACGCCGATCTCAACAAGAGGTGTTCATCCCATCATCCATGTGCGCTTCTCTCAGGCCATCCTTGGCCTTCGAAATTCCCGGAAGGCGCTCCCTGCCGGCTGTCCCCAAACATCTGACGGGGCTTCCTGTTTCGCCTCTTCTCTGCGGAGAGTCTATGAACGCTTCAAACCATCTCTTTGACTTCCACCCCGACTGGCTGGCTCACACCCTGGCCTCTGCCTCCTCTGACCTACCCGAAACCAAGCGACAGCTGCCGGACGGAACACAGGTTTCACGGAAGGCCAACGGCGTGTTGTGGCTGACGCCGCCGGCCGGGCGGGAGAATGTGAACAATGAAGCGCTGATTGTGTCGGCCGGGGTTCATGCGAATGAGACGGCGCCGATTGAGGTTTTAAACGGGTTGGTGTCGGAGTTGTTTGCCGGGGAGTGGCAGCTGGGGTGTCCGGTGTTGCTGATTCTGGGTAATCCGCCGGCGATGGTGGCGGGGCAGCGGTTTGTGGATGTGAATATGAACCGGCTGTTTAACGGGGCTCACGGGCAGGCGAAGTATAAGGGGTTGCCGGAGGCGCGGCGGGCGCAGTTTCTGGAGGAGATGTGCCGGCAGTTTGCGATGGCGCATCATGGGCTGGCGTTGAGTCACTATGATTTGCATACGGCGATTCGGCCGTCGAAGCGGGAGCGGTTTGCCTTGTATCCGTTTGTGCCGGGGCGGTCGGTGCCGGCGGCTCAGTGTGAGTTTTTGCTGGAGGCAGAGGTTGAGACATTGCTGCTTCAGCATCAGGAATCCACGGTGTTTTCGTCGTTTACATCCAGCCTTTTGAAGGCCGAGAGTTTTACGGTGGAGCTGGGTAAGGTTGAAGCGTTCGGGCGGAATGATTTGCGACGGTTTCGGGGTATTGAGCGGGCATTGCGTCGTCGGTTTTCTGGAGCGGCCGCACCACAGGCCCGGCCGCCGTTTGACCGGTTAACGGTGTTCGAGGTGGTGCATGAGGTGTTGAACACGGGGCCGTCGTTCCGGTTTCATGTACCGGATGAGGTGGCGAATTTTACCCAGTACCAGCCCGGCACGGTGATCTGGGAAGATGACAAAACCAGCTACCGGGTGGGTACGGCGCCGGAGGCGGTGGTGTTTCCCAATCCCCATGTGCCGGTTGGGCAGCGCGTGGGTTTGATGATTCGGGCGAAGAACGAGTTCAGGGCCGGGTAATTACCCGGCCCTGTTGTCTCAGGCCGGGGCGTTTTCCGGTTCCGCCACCGGCAGTTTGATCACCTTGGTGCACACCGACGGAATCACCAGCAAGGTCAGTACCGTAGAAGCCAGCAAGCCACTGATAATGGCCCAGGCCATGGGTGGCCACAGCGTGGAGCTGGAGAACGCCAGCGGCAGCAGGCCGGCCACGGTGGTGGCTGTGGTCAGCAGGATGGGACGGGTGCGTTGTTCTACGGCGGTGCGCACGGCATCGGCAATGGCCCGGCCTTTTTCCAACTCCCTGTCCATCACATCCAGCAATACAATCGCGTTGTTCACCACAATGCCCACCAGCGCAATCACCCCCAGTAACGACTGAAAGCCGAACGGAGAGCCGGACAGCACCAGCCCCGGGAAGATTCCCACGGTGGCCAGCGGCACCGTCAGCAGGATGATGCCAACCCGACGGAAGGAGTTGAACTGCAGTAGCAGGAAAAACAGCAGCAACAGGATGCCGATGGGCGCTGCGGTCAGCAGGGCACTGTTGGCATTGTTGGAGCCTTCGGCATCACCGCCCAGCTCTACCCGGGTACCGGCGGGCAGGGGTTGTTCGTCCAGTGCTGCGAACAAGCCGTCCAGGGCCTGGCTGAAGCTGTAGCCTTCTTCCAGGTTCGCCGTTACCGCATTCACCCGCACGCCGTTTCTCAGGTATCGGGCCGCCGGCTCCCAGGTGGTTTCAACCGTGGCCACGGCCGACAGCGGAATGGCATCCCCCTGGTCGTTGTAGGTGTTCACCGACAACAGACGTGACAGCGACAGCGCGGTGCCTTCCCGGGAGCGCAGGATGATGGGGATAGGATCATCTTCCTGCCGGTAACGCTCGGCCACCACGCCATAGCTCTGGCCGTACAGGCTCTGGGCTACGTCTGCACGGGTCAGGCCGTAACGGGCGGCGGTGGCGTCGTCTACGTTGATGGCAATACTGGGCACACCGATGTCCAGGTCGTGCCGTACGTCGACGGTGCCGGTTACGCCACGCAGCACACTGAACACCTGCTCGGTGGCACGGGCACGGGTAGCGTCATCGGGGTGATAAATTCGCACTTCAACCGGCGCGGTACGCGGCGGCCCCTGCCCCAGGATACCGGCAGAAATATCCAGCTCCGGCACGGTGGGCGCCAGCTCATGGCGAATCCAGTCTACGAGATCTGTGGTGTCTTCGAGTGCCGGCGTACGCACCACCAGCCTGGCCCGGTTAGGCGCCTGGGGCGCTCGTTGCAGGTTGTAGTAAAACGCCGGGCCGGTGAAACCGACAAACCGGTGCACTTCCAGGGTTTCCGGGCGGGCGCGAATGGCCCGTTCCAGCTCCGCAGCGGCCTCAGAGGTTTGGGCCTGGTCGGTGCCTTCGGGCAGATACACTTCCACAATCACCCGGGGCCGGTCTGCGTTGGGGAAAAACTGCTGGGCTATGAACGGCGTCATGCCCACACTGATGGCCACCAACAAAGTGCCCGCGACAATCAAGCGGCCCGGATAGCGATACACCAGGCCACCCAGCGAACGGGCCAGACCCATCAACCGGTCTTTGTGGATATTCTTTCGCGGCCTGAGGAACCGGGCTGCCAGCAGCGGCACGGCGGAAATGGCCAGCAGGTAACTGACCGACAGCGTGAGCATGATCATCACCGGCACACCACGGGTGAAATCAGCCGCACCACCCTTGGCCATCAGCAGGGGCGCGAAGGCCGCCAGCGTGGTGCCGGTAGACGCACCCAGTGGCCCGGCCAGCTCGCCAACGGCCTTGCGCAGGGCATCCAGCCGGCGCATGCCTTCGTCCAGGTGACCCTGGATGTTCTCCACAATCACAATGGCGTTATCAATCAGGATACCTAGCGAGATCACCATGCCGATCACGGCAATCTGGTGCAGCACACCACCGCCCAGGTCGTACAGCCCCACACTGATCAGGGCCACCATAGGCAGGATGGATGCCACCAGCAGCCCCATGCGAATGCCCATGCCGGTAAACACCACTGCTACGATAATCAGCACCGACAGCACCAGGCTCCAGGCCAGGTCGTCCAGCCGGTCGGATACCTTGTCGGGCTGGAAGAACATCTCGCGGATTTCGTAGGGCTCGAAGTCAGCACGTACCTGTTCCAGCCGCTCGCGAATACGCTCGCCGAAACGGATGGCGTCGGTGGAACCTTCTTCCATGATCACCGAAAGCAGCACGACCCGCTCACCATCAAACCAGGTTTCCGGCTGCCGGGGCTCCGCCGGGCCGCGCCAGACTTCCGCGGCTGCCGCCAGGGGTACCTGGGAGCCATCCGGCAACTCGATGGGCGTAGCGCGAATGGCGTCGATATCAGCAAACTCGGTATTGGGAAGAACCGACAACCGCTTGCCTTCCACCACCACAAAGCCCCCGGGGATGGTCTGGTTTCGCCGGGCCAGGGTATCCAGGATGCGTTTGGGCGCTACGCCAAGGCGGTAAAGCGCGGCGTCGTCCAGCGCCAGGGTAATCTGTTCGTCGGCGTCGCCCTCTAGGTCGATACGGGAGATACCGGGAATATCCAGCAGGTTCTGCTTCAGTTTCTCCGCCACACCGGAAAGTTCGGTGACGGACGACGAACCACCCACCGCCAACACCACCGCAGGAATATCAATCAGCCGGTCGTCCAGGGTCATCAGGCCGACATCGTCCGGGAAATCCTGCCGTGCCCGTTCCATGGCCTGGCGCACCCGGTCCCAGGCGCTGTCAGTGTCGTAGATGTGATCACGCAGTTTCAGGCGGGCCAGCGCCACGCCGGTGCGTGCTGTGCCCTGGCTCCAGTCCAGCTCTTCCACCTGGCGCAGTTCATCGGTCAACGGGCGCAGTACCAGGCGCTCAACCGCCTCGGCGCTGGCGCCCGGATAGCTCACAGTCACCATGCCGGCCCGGTACGGAAAGGTAGGGTCTTCCTGGCGTGGCATGGTGCTGTAGGCGGCGATACCCAGCACACAGAGCATGGTCACTACCATGCCCAGCAAGCGCTGGTAATTCAGCAGGCGGCGGGTCATCAGCGCACCTCCACGGTGTCGCCATCCACCAGCCGGGTCATACCGGCATAGACCACCTGGTCACCGGGGTTCAGGGCACCGGTATGGATCATCACCCGCTCGCCGATCACCCGGTCTACTTCCACCGGCACCTTGTAGGCCACGGAATTTTCAACCCGGAACACGCTGGTGCCCGTGCTGTCCCGCATCACCGCCAGCAGGGGCACGGTAACCGCAGATTCCTGAACCGGGGCAATGCCGACCTCCACCGGTTCACCGGCAGAAAGCGAATTCGGCGGCAGGCTCACCAATACCGGATGCAGCTCGCCACGGATGGAACTGCCCTGGGCAATTTCCACCACCGTGCCGGTAGCCGGCTCCCGGTTGCGGTCCTGCACCAGCCAGACCGGCAGCTCCTGCCCGAGCCGCACATGACCCAACAGATGCGCGGGCACCCGCACTTCCACTTCACGGCCCAATGGCGAAGACAGGCGAACCACCGGCTGCCCGGCGGCGACAAATTCGTCCCGCTCTACCAGCAAGGCTTCTACCTGGCCGGCAAACGGGGCTTTCAATACGCTTTCTTCCAGTAATCGGGTGGCTTCCGCCAGGGAGGCCCGGGCCGTGGCCATGCTGGCCCGCAGGGAATCCCGCCGGGCGGCGATCTGTTCCAGGTTCTGTTCCGAGACCACTCCGCGCTGGTGCAAGCGGCTGGAGCGTTCCCATTCCCGCTGGGCCTGGTCGTACTGGGTTTTCAGTTCATCCAGCCGGGCCGCAGCAGAATCCCTTGCCGGTTCCAGGGCCGGGTTATACACGCTGGCCAGCACATCTCCGGCTTTCACCGTTTGCCCCAGTTCCACCGGCCGCTCTTTCAGCGTACCGCTCACCTGAAAAGTCAGGGTGGCCCGCTGAGCCGCCCGCACAATGCCGGAGAAGCGCAGCGGAATTTCCACCACCTGGCCACCGGTTACCTCGGCCACCCGAACCGATACCGGCTGGTCTGCAGCCTGTTCGGAGGCACTGCTGTTGCAGCCGGATAAAGACACGACAGCCAGCAGCATACTGGCGAGAGTTATTGGCAATGAACGCGCGAAGAGAGACATGACTGGTCAGCCCCGTTCCCTGAATAGATGATTTGTTGGCGCCTGTTTCCGTCAGGAGCCGCCGTTATTTTCCCGACATCATGTCATTCTTTGACAAATTGTCAATAATCGGCTTTCATCCCCTATCAGTTATTATTCAGCCCAGAGTCAGCAAACCGGAAACACCATGAACGAGCCGTTGAAAACACGCAGGGAACGGGAAAAACAGGCAAGGTACGAAGCCATTCTGGATGCGGCCGAACTGGTGTTTTCCGAGAAAGGTTACGAGCGCACCTCCATGGACGACATCGCCCGCACCGCCAGCCTGAGCCGGGCGCTGCTGTATGTGTACTTCAAAGACAAAGCAGCCATTCAGCGCGGCATCATGCTGCGGGCCGGGCAAAGCCTGGTGGAAAGATTCGAGAACGCCCTGAGTACGGCAGATACCGGGCTGGCCCAGATCCGGGCCATGGGGGATGCCTATTACCGTTTTTACCGGGAAGCGCCGGATTACTTTTCAGCCCTGACCAAGGCCTCAACCGCCATGGCAGAGGCGGAGGAAGACCAAGCCCTGGACATGCTGTGCTCGAAGAACGAACTGATGCAGCTGATGGAAGCGGCCATCCACAAGGGCCTGGAAGACGGCACCATGAGCCGGGAGCGCATTGCCTCGCCGGCCCAGACCGCGCTGTATCTGCGCGGTGCCCTGCACGGGGTGATCATGCTGTGCCAGGCAGAAGCGGGGGAAAACCCGGACTTTCCCGCCGACAACCTGATTCATCACACCATGGACATGCTCACTCGCTCGATTGCCAGCTGAAGCCTGTCACAGCTGGAAATCGTAGATCGAGCCCAGCCCCAGTATACCGGTCAGTTCATCCAGGGCCTTGCGCACTTCGTCCAGCAGCATGGGGTCTGCCAGGTCCTGCTGGCTCAGCTTATCCCGGTAGTGGGCATTTACCCACGCGGTCAGGCGTTCGTACAGGGCATCGGTCAGAACCACACCCTGATTGATGGCACGCCGCTCTTCATCGCTCAGCACCACTCTCAGCCGAAGGCAGGCAGGGCCGCCGCCGTTGCGCATGGACTGCTTTACATCGAACACTTCCACTGCGGTAATGGGGCCATTCTGTTGCAGCAGGCTGTCCAGGTAACGGCTGACCGATGCTACCTCCCGGCACTCGCCCGGCACCGCCAGCAACATGCCATCCGGGGTATTCAGCAACTGGCTGTTGAACAGGTAAGAAGCCACGGCATCTTCAATCGGCACCTCTGCCGCTGAGACCCGCACCGGTTGCAGCTCGGTTCCGGCCAAGCGCGCCCGGATATCCGACAGCACTCCGCCTTCATCCAGAAACGCCAGTTCGTGGTAGAACAGGCAGTTACCGTTACCCACCGCAATCACATCGTTGTGGAACACCCCGGCATCAATGGCCGCCGGGTTCTGCTGGGCGAATACCGCATGGCGGTCGTCCAGCCCGTGCAACCTTGCAATCGCCCGGGAGGCCTCCAGCGTCTGCCGGGCCGGGTACTTCACCGGTGCCGGCGCGCTTTCATTGAACGCCGCCTGGCCATACACAAACAACTCCACTCCGGGGTCGCCATAACCGGCACACAAACGGGTATGGTTGGCGGCACCTTCGTCACCAAAGTGACTGACGGATGGCAGGGCCGGATGGTGGGCAAAATAGCTTTCGTCGGTAAAGATCGCCTTCAGTGCCCGCCCGGTCACCCTGTGCTCGATGGAGCGATGGAACTTGGCACTCAGGTTGGCCGGCGTGAAGTGCACCCGGTGGTCTGCGGTATCGGCGCTTGGCGATACCGTGGCGGCATTGGCGGTCCACATGGCCGAGGCAGACGACACCGCCGCCAGGATGGCCGGATCCGCCTGCGCAGCCTGTTCCAGAACCTGCCGGTCGCTGCCGGCAAAGCCCAGGGCCCGCAGGGTGGGAATATGAGGCCGCTCGTGGGGCGGCAGAACCGCCTGAACATAGCCCCTGTCTGCCAGTTTTTTCATCTTGGCGAGGCCCTGCAAGGCTGCCTCTTTGGGGTTGGACACGGCGTTCACGTTAGACTTCGACGCCACGTTACCCCAGGACAACCCGGCGTAATTATGGGTCGGGCCGACCAGGCCGTCGAAGTTCACTTCAACTGCGTGTGTTGCCATCTCTCTCACCTTCGGTGCGGAATTCGTAATTGATCTTTCAGGGGCGCCAGCCGAACCGGGTCTCCGGACTCTACCCGAAGCGCATCTGCCACCTCCCGGGGCAACCGGATGGTATCCGGCTCGATGCAGTCCACGGGGATGGTGGTTACCCGGAAATCCCGGAACGAGCGGTTGGAGATCATCACCCGCTGCTCCGGCGGCACATCGAGATCGACCGGTTTACTCACCACCATGGCGTGCCGGTTGACGGATTCGCGGATACTGCGGATGTTGTGAATGAAGGCTTCCACCACCGGGCCGCCGTCGAAGATATCGACCATGCCGTTAAAGTTGAAGCCCTCGGCTTCCAGCATCTTCAGGGCCGGCAGGGTGTTGTCGTGCACCCGGCCAATCACCGCCCGGGCGCTGTCGGGCAGCATGGGCAAATAAATGGGGTATTTCGGCATCAGTTCAGCAATGAAGGACTTATTGCCCAGGCCGGAAAGCCGGTCCGCCTGGCTGAACTCCATGTCGAAGAACTTGCTGCCAAGGGCATCCCACAGGGGGCTCTGGCCATTGGCGTCCGACACGCCACGCATTTCTGCGAACACCTTGTCGGAGAAATGCTTGCGAAATTCGTCCAGGAACATGAACCGGCACCGGGACAGTAACAACCCGTTGCCGCCGCCCTTGTAATTGTCTGCCAGCAGCAACGAGCAGATTTCGGTGGTGTCGGTCATGTCGTTGGACAGGTGCAGGGTGGGCGTCCGCACGTGCACACCCAGCTCGCGGGAGGCGTTTACGGTCAGGCTCAGGCGATAGTTGTAAAACACTTCCTCGAGCCCCACCCGGGCTTCGATGCCGCTGATGCCCACCGCCTGCCCGGTTTCGGTGTCTTCCAGCGCAAACAGGTAAAGGCCCGCCTCCGGGGCACAACGCTGACTGAAGGAGTCCCGGGCACGGTCGATCTTGCGTTGCAGCAGCTCCGTGTCTGCCGGCAGTGTGGTCAGGCCTTTGCCGGCATTCTGCGCCATGGCATACAGGGCATCCAGGTCGTTTTCCTGCAGTGGCCGGATCAAAAGCATGTTGGTGCCCACCCCTTTTTCGTGGTCATAGCGGAGAGATCCTTGCCCGGTCGCCGGCACTCTTTTCCAGCCCCATCCAGGCACTGACCGGCACTTTCACATCGTCGGTGAGGGTTTCTGCCATCGGGGTAAGCAGGCACCGGAAATGCTCACCTTCACCGGCCGCAACCAGGCAGTTTTCACCATGCTCGTCGTGGCTGCCATGCAGGGTTTTCGGGTGGCTGGTGATCAGGGTTCGCAGGCCATCCGTGCGGGCCTCCAGAACCGGCCCGCCATCGAAGATATCCAGGTAATTACCGGGCAGAAAGCCTTCCTGCTGAAGCAACTCGTAATTTGCCCGGGTCTGACGGTGGGGCTGGCCGATGGCGGCCTGGGCGGAGTCGCTCAGCAGGGTGACGTAGATGGGGTTAGGCGGCATCAGCTCGGCGATGAAGGTTTTGCTGAGCTGGCCGGAGTACTGGTCTGCGGTTTCAAAGTCCATGTTGAAGAAGTGCCGGCCCAGGCTGTCCCAGAAGGGTACGCTGCCGTCTTCGTTCTGAACGCCCTGAATTTCCACCACCATGCGCGAGCTGAACCAGTCCCGGTGGCTGGCAATGAACAGCATCCGGGCCCGGGAGAGCAGCTCGAAAGCGGTCGTCTCGCGCAGTTCGGGGCGCAGGCTGAAGGCGCACAGCAAGGTGTGGTCGGTTAGTCCGTGGCTGGGGTAAAGCACCTCGACTCGCCGGGAGGTGCCCAGTTCGTGGGAGGCATGGATCAGGTGGTCGCGGCGGTAGTTGTAGAAGGGTTCGCCGTTGCCGGCCCGGCTGTCTATGCCGGCGGTACCTGCTATCTGGACGGACTCGCCACATAATCCTCGCTCCCTTGCTGTAAAACGACGGAGCATGACGCCCGCCCATGGAGCAGGAATCCCTGTTCGGGAACCGCTACAAGCACTTCCCTGTGCGCTTCTCTCCGGCCATCCATGGCCTGCGAAATTTCCGGAAGGGCGTTCCCGGCCCATCACCTACTGTGTCATCAGCCTCGCAGCTACGGAATTATGCCGTCAGTTTTTTAACCGCTGCCTCGAAACGCTCCAGCGCTTCTTCAATGTCGACTTCCGGGATGATCAGGGACGGCGCAAGGCGAATCACGTTGGCGCCGGCCATCAGTACCATCACGCCTTCTTCCAGCCCGGCGTTAAGGAAGTCCTTGGCCTTGCCCTGCCACTGTTCGGTCAATACACAGCCTAGCAGTAAACCAGCGCCGCGCACCTCGGAGAACACGCCGTAACGTTCGCCGATGTCCATCATGCCTTTGCGGAGCTTGTCGGAGCGGGCGTTGACGCCTTTGAGGATTTCCGGCTGGCTGACGGTGTCGATCACCTTCTGGGCCACGGCACAGGCCAGGGCGTTGCCGCCGTAGGTGCTGCCGTGGGTGCCGACGCCGAGGCTTGCGGCGACTTTGGCTGTGGTCAGCATGGCGGCGACCGGGAAACCGCCGCCCAGGCCTTTGGCGCTGGACAGGATGTCGGGGGTTACGCCGTACATTTCATAGGCGTACAGATGGCCGGTGCGGCCGACACCGGTTTGTACTTCGTCGAACACCAGCAGGGCGTTGTTTTCGTCGCACAGCTGGCGCAGGCCCTTGAGGAATTCGGGATCGGCCGGCAGTATGCCGCTTTCGCCCTGGATGGGCTCAACCACCACGGCACAGGTTTTCTCCTTGGAGATCAGCGCCTTTACCGAGTCCAGGTCGTTGAAATCTGCGTGATGGATGCCGCCCGGGGCCGGTTCGAAGCCTTCGAGGTACTTGTGCTGACCGCCCACACTAACGGTGAACAGGGTGCGCCCGTGGAAGGCGTTTTTGAAGGAGATGATTTCGTGCTTCTCCGGGCCATAGTGTTCCCACGCATAACGACGGGCCAGCTTGAAGGCGGTTTCGTTGGCTTCGGCACCGGAGTTGGCGAAGAACACCCGCTCAGCGAAGGTGTGGTCGCACAGGGTTTTGGCCAGGCGCAGAGCCGGTTCGTTAGTCATCACGTTGGACAGGTGCCAGATTTTCTCGGCCTGTTCCTGCAATGCACCAACCAGTCCCGGGTGGGCATGGCCAAGGCTGGTGACCGCAATGCCGCCCTGGAGATCGACGTATTCTCGCCCGTCCTGATCCCAAACGCGGGAGCCCTCGCCTCGCACCGGAATGATTTTCCCGGGGGCGTAGTTGGGCACCATAACTTCATCGAAAAGTTCGCGGGACACGGGTTCTCTGTTCATCGGTTTCTCTCAGTGACTCATTGCTAAGTGACAGGGTGAATCTGCCCATAATACGCCACTCACGGCATAAGAACAGCCGGTTGTGCCAAAGCGGGCAACTCACCGGCGGTTTCTGTGAGCTCCACCCGGCGCAGGCTTTCAGACAGCCGTAGCCCGCGGCTGGACTGATGGTCTCCCGAGAAATGGGATGCCACCCGCTGCGCTATGTTGGTGCTTTTGCCAACGTACAACAGCACATCGTTGTCACCGTAAAACCGGTAAACCCCCGGGCCATGGGGCAGGCCGGCGAATAATTCGGCAGGGACGTTATGAAGCCATAGTCAAAGCGGGCGTTGTGGGCAACAAAGACCTTTCCCTGCAGCTGCTGCTCCAGCTCATCAGCAATATCGGCAAACAGCGGCGCATCAGCCACCATCGCATTCGTGATGCCAGTGAGCCTTTCGATAAAGCCGGAAATTCTGGTCTCCGGGTTCAGCAAGGTTTGCCATTCCCCCACCACCTCACCGGCTCGCCAGAACCGGATACCGATTTCCGTAATCCTGTCTCGCTGCGGGTTTCCGCCGGTGGTTTCGGATATCCAGGAAAGCGAAGGTTTCTTGCTGCAAGGGACTGTTTCTGGTTGTCATCATGGACCGTACGCCGATCGCCCAACTTTGGTTTAGCTCACTGGCACAGCTCATGCAAATACCAAATTGCAAGCCGGTGAAAACCACTCACCGCATCAACCGCTGCAACTCTGTGAGGTAGTGCCATGAAACTTGCCAAAGACCAAAGCCTGTTGTTTGAACTTACCCAAGCCGCAGAAGCCTATGCCATGCAGGATCTGCACGATTACTTTGACTGGATGTACTTCGCGAACTGACAAATTTTCCGACCCCAGAAACAACAAAACCGGGGGCCAAGGCTCCCGGTTTTGTTGTTTCTGGCAATGCCTTTTACAGCAGCAGGGTACGAATATCCCCCAGCAGCTGCGTCAGCAGGTTGGTAAACCGGGCGGCATCTGCCCCGTTCACTGCACGGTGGTCGTAAGACAGCGACAGTGGCAGCATCAGCCGCGGCTGGAACTCCTTGCCGTCCCACACCGGCTTCATAGAAGCCTTGGAGACACCCAGGATCGCCACTTCCGGCGTGTTCACAATCGGGGTGAACGCGGTGCCGCCAATGCCGCCCAGACTGGTGATGGTAAAGCAGGCGCCCTGCATTTCTGCCGGCTTCAGCTGCTTGTCCCTCGCCTTCTGGGCCAGCTCGGCGCTTTCCGCCGCCAGCTCCCACAGACCTTTCTGGTCGACATCCCGGATCACCGGAACCATCAGGCCATGAGGCGTATCCACCGCAATACCGATGTGGATGTACTTCTTGCGCACCACCTCTTTGCGCTCCATGTCCAGGGACACGTTGAACTGAGGCAGTTCCGCCAGTGCTGCCGCGCAGGCCTTGAGCAGGAACGGCAGCGGGGTCATTTTCACGCCACGCTTTTCGCCGGCCGCTTTCTGGCCTTTGCGGAAGGCTTCCATTTCGGTGATGTCGGCATCGTCGAACTGGGTCACGTGGGGCACGTTCAGCCAGCTGCGCTGCATGTTGGTGGCGGTGGCCGCCATCATGCGGGACATGCCTTCACGCTCGATCTCACCGAACTGGCTGAAGTCCGGCAGTTTCACGCCCGGAATGCCAGAACCGGTGGCCACGCCGCCGCCCTGCTGGGCCTGCTGCAACTGGCTCTTCACGTAGGCGTGGACATCGTCTTTCACGATCCGGCCTTTCGGGCCAGAGCCTTTCACGCGAGTGAGGTCTGCACCCAGTTCCCGGGCCAGTTTGCGCACGGCCGGGCCGGCATGCACCTTGGTGCCCGGTGCCGGCGGCTCGTAGGTAGAGCCTTGCGGCTGCGGGGCCGCTTCGGGCTTGCTGTCTTTCTTCTCCGGCTTGCTGGCCGGGCTTTCGGCCTTGGCACTGTCACCGGAATCTACCGCTTCGTCCTCATCCTCACCATCGTCTTCAATGGTCATTTCCAGCAGGTCAGAACCTTCGGAAAGTTTGTCACCTTCCTTCACCAGGATTTTGCCAACCTTGCCGGCATAGGGGGACGGAATTTCCATGGTGGCCTTGTCGGACTCCACGGTCACCAGCGGATCATCCTCGCCAATGGTGTCGCCTTCGGCCACGTTGATTTCGATCACCGGCACGTCGTCGAAGCCATCCAGCGAAGGCACCTTCACCACTTCGGTGCGGGAGCCGCCAGACTTTTTCTTCTTCGGTGCCGGCTTGCTGTCTTCCGACTTGGCCTCGGATTTCTCCTCAGCCTTATCTTCAGGCTTGCCCTCTTCGGCATCGTCAGAACCACCAGCATCCCCACTGGCGGCCAGCATGCCGATCACGTCGCCCTCTTTCACCTTGTCACCCACCTTCACGGTGATTTTGGTGATCTTGCCGGCGGCGGGGGCCGGCAGTTCTACCGAGGCTTTGTCGGATTCCACGGTCAGAATCGGATCTTCTTCCTCTACCGAATCCCCTTCACTGACGATGATTTCGATGATCTCGACTTCATCAGCCCCGCCGAGATCGGGAACCTTGATTTCCTGTTCACTCATGGCGGTCTCCTTAGCTCAGCACCGGGTTCGGTTTGTTGCGATCGATTCCGTACTTGCGCATGGCTTCGAGAACCTGCTCCTGTTTGATCTCACCATCTTTCGCCAGGGCGGCCAAGGCGGTAACCGCCACATAGTAACGATCCACCTCGAAGAAGTTACGGAGCTTCTCGCGGGTATCGCTGCGGCCGAAACCGTCGGTGCCCAGGGTCATGTAGGTTTTCGGGATGAATGCCCGCAGCTGCTCAGAGTGCAGTTTGATGTAATCGGTAGACGACACCACCGGCCCCTGCGCATCTTCCATGCACTGGGTCACGTAGGCCTTGCGGGGCTTGTCGTCCGGGTGCAGGTGGTTCCAGCGCTCCACGTGCTGGCCGTCACGGGCCAGTTCGTTGTAGCTGGTTACGCTCCACACATCGGAAGCCACACCCCAGTCGTCTTTCAGCATCTGTGCGGCGGCGCGCACTTCGTTCATGATCGAGCCGGCGCCCAGCAGCTGAACCCGCGGGCTCTTCTTGCGACCCTTGGTTTCCACAGACTCAAACTTGTACATGCCCTTGATGATGCCGTCTTCACAGTCTTTCGGCATGGCGGGCTGTTCGTAGTTCTCGTTCTCGATGGTCAGGTAGTAGTAGACGTTCTGGTTGTCTTCGAACATCTCCTTCATACCGTGACGGATCACCACGGCCATTTCGTAGCCGTAGGCCGGGTCATAGGCCTTACAGTTCGGAATGGTGTTCGCCAGTACGTGGCTGTGACCGTCCTGGTGCTGCAGGCCTTCGCCGTTCAGGGTGGTACGGCCAGCGGTACCGCCGATCAGGAAGCCACGGGCCTGCATATCGCCGGAAGCCCAGGCCAGATCGCCCACGCGCTGGAAGCCGAACATGGAGTAGAACACGTAGAACGGAATCAGCGGGAAGCTGTTGGTACTGTACGAAGTCGCCGCGGCCATCCAGGTGGACATGGCACCCGCTTCGTTGATGCCTTCCTGCAGGATCTGGCCTTTCTTGTCCTCGCGGTAGTACATGATCTGGTCACGATCCTGGGGCACGTATTTCTGGCCTTCCGCCGTGTAGATACCCAACTGACGGAACATGCCTTCCATACCGAAAGTACGGGCTTCGTCGGGCACGATAGGTACAACGCGCTTGCCGATGCGCTTGTCTTTGACCAGGGCGCTCAGAATCCGGACAAAGGCCATGGTAGTTGAAATCTCACGGCCACCGGAGCCTTCCAGCACCTGCTTGAAGATATCCAGTTCCGGAATCTGCAGCGGCTGGCAGTCCTTGTTGCGCTTGGGATAGAAACCACCCAGCTCCTGCCGGCGCTTCTTCATATAGACCAGTTCCGGGCTGTCCGGCGCCGGGCGGTAGTATGGAACGTCTTCCAGCTCTTCGTCCTTCAACGGAACACCGAAGCGGTCACGGAAGGATTTCAGGGTGTCGATATCCAGCTTCTTCAGGGAGTGCGCGGTGTTCTGGGCTTCGCCCGCTGCACCGAAGCCATAACCCTTGATGGTGTGGGCCAGAATCACGGTGGGCTTGCCGTTGGCCTGGTTCACAGCCTTGTGATAAGCCGCGTAGACCTTGTAAGGATCGTGGCCGCCACGGTTAAGTTTGCTGATGTCTTCATCTGACAGATTATCCGCCAGCTTGGCCAGCTCCGGATGTTTGCCGAAGAACTCCTTGCGGGTATAGGCGGGACCCTTGAACGTCAGGTTCTGCAATTCGCCATCGCACAGCTCATCCATGGCCCGCTGCATCACGCCGTCTTCGTCTTTCTCGAACAGCGGATCCCACATACGGCCCCAGACCACCTTGATGACGTTCCAGCCAGCACCGCGGAACACGCCTTCCAGCTCCTGAACAATCTTGCCATTGCCCCGTACCGGGCCGTCCAGGCGCTGCAGGTTGCAGTTGACCACCCAGATCAGGTTGTCCAGCTTCTCGCGGCCGGCCTTGGAGATAGACCCCAGGGTTTCGGGCTCATCGCACTCGCCGTCACCGACAAACGCCCACACTTTGCGGCCGTCCATGTCGATCAGCTCGCGACTGTGCAGGTACTTCATGACGTGGGCCTGGTAGATGGACTGAATCGGCCCCAGACCCATGGAAACGGTCGGGAACTGCCAGTAATCCGGCATCAGCCAGGGGTGCGGGTAAGAAGACAGACCTTCGCCGTCTACTTCTTCGCGGTACTTGTCCAGTTGCTCTTCACTGAAACGGCCTTCCAGGAAGGAGCGGGCATATATGCCCGGCGATGCGTGGCCCTGGAAGTACACCAGGTCTGAGGCGCGCTCTTCACCACCGCCGTGGAAGAAATAGTTGAAGCCCACATCGTACAGAGTGGCTGCCGAGGAGAAAGTGGAAATATGGCCGCCAAGGTCACCCGGGCGCTTGTTAGCGCGGACAACCATAGCCATGGCATTCCAGCGAATCAGGGAGCGGATACGACGCTCCATGAACAGATCGCCAGGCATACGCGATTCCTGGGTCACCGGAATGGTGTTGCGGAAAGGCGTGGTAATGGAGTATGGCAGTTCGGTGCCATCACGACTGGCACGCTCAGACAGGCGCTCCAGAATGTATTTGGCACGGTCTACGCCTTCGTTCTCGATCAGAGATTCCAGCGCATCCAGCCATTCACTGGTTTCAATGGGATCATCATCCTGGTACATCAAACCCTCCCCTTGGCATCAAAAGGTGCAACGCCGGCCACGATCAGCGGCCACAGACGGTGCGAAGTCGATAAGCTGCGATGGTATGCAGTATTTTTTGTGGAAACGTCAGCTTGTAAGAAAAGCTGAGCTGCGTGATTGACCTCTCTCAAGCATAGAACAGCTTTCTCATTTTTCCTGCCGGGCGACCGGTTAGCGGTGTGGCTTTTGGCCCGGGCCGATCGCACGGAGACTGGTTCTGCCGGCCCTGACTACCCAGCAGAAGCAAAAACTTTCGTTCTTTTACTACAAAATGACATCCAAAAACAAACAAACACCCGTTTGAATGGCAATTGACCGCCATTTATTTAGATTACTTACGCAATAATGGCGACATTCCGATCACGAAACAACCGATCTCCGACCAAGGTCGAAACCCCACCTCTCCCTCATTTACATCAAGACACTAAGCATAATCAGAGCCTGACCTTCATGATATTTCGTGATTTTTAGCAGCAAATTGGCGACATTGGCGACTCTAACCCGAAATGCCAGCATCCAAATTTTCGTTTTATTAATTAGACCTGAAAATAAACTATGATTTATGTATACTTGCCTGCCCGTTTTTTAACCAGTGAAGGAGGCGCGCCTCCTTTTGTCTTTGGCTCACAACAGAGGGCGATCTATGAACTCCATCGTCACCTTTCCGAACCGTATTCCGGTTCAGGAATTCGAGGAGCGCCGGTTCAAGGTGTTTACCGACCGCCAGCTCGACAAGATTGAGGCGATCCAGAATCTCCCCAAGGAAACCCTGTTTGAAATGAAAGTGGTGGCCAGCGTGCTGCCCTTCCGGGTTAACGAATATGTGATCAACGAGCTGATCAACTGGGACAAGGTGCCCAACGACCCGATTTATCAGCTGGTCTTTCCCCAGAAAGGCATGCTCAAGGACGAACATTACGAGCGCATGGCCAAGCTGCACCGCGAAGGCGCAGAGAAAAAGGACATCCAGGCCGCCGCCAAGGAAATCCGCGACGAGCTGAACCCGCACCCGGCCGGCCAGATGGAAATGAACATGCCGGAGCTGGATGGCGAAGTGCTGGACGGAGTACAGCACAAGTACCGCGAGACCGTGCTGTTCTTCCCTTCCCAGGGCCAGACCTGCCACAGTTACTGCACCTTCTGTTTCCGCTGGGCGCAGTTTGTAGGTGACAAAGACCTGAAAATGGCCAGCACCGATGCCGAGAAACTGCACGGCTACCTGCAGGAACACACCGAAGTGACCGATCTGCTGGTGACCGGTGGCGACCCCATGGTAATGAAGACCAAGAACCTGGTGCAGTACCTGGAGCCACTGCTGCAGCCGGAGTTCGACCACATCCAGACCATCCGCATCGGCACCAAGGCCCTCACCTTCTGGCCGTACCGCTTTGTGATCGATAAAGATGCCGACGAGCTGATTGAACTGTTCGCCAAACTGGTTGATGCCGGCAAGCACGTGGCCATCATGGCCCACTACAACCACTGGCAGGAAATCACCACCGACATCGCGAAAGAAGCCATTCGCCGCATCCGCGCCACCGGTGCCGAAATCCGCGCCCAGGGCCCGCTGATCAAGCACGTGAACGACGATGCCGATGCCTGGGCCAAGCTGTGGAAGCGCGAAGTGAAGCTGGGCATCATCCCCTACTACATGTTTGTAGAGCGGGACACCGGCGCCAAGAACTACTTTGAAGTGCCGCTGGCCGAGGCCTACAACATCTACCGCGAAGCCATGAAGCAGGTCAGCGGCCTGGCCCGCACCGCCCGCGGCCCCAGCATGAGTGCCGGCCCCGGCAAGGTGGAAGTACAGGGCGTAACCGAAATCAAAGGCGAAAAGGTGTTCGTGCTGCGCTTCCTGCAAGGCCGCAACCCGGACTGGGTACAGCGCCCGTTCTTTGCCAAGTACAGCGAAACGGCCACCTGGCTTCACGAGCTGGAGCCGGCCTTTGGGGAGGAGAAGTTCTTCTTTGAGGATGAGTTTGAGGCGATGAAGCAGGGGAACGCCTGAGGCTCTAGCCTGAACTAGACAAAAAAAGCCGGATGGTTTCGCCATCCGGCTTTTTTGTTGCAGAGCCCCCCCTAGTGCACTCAGTGCATCAAGGTATACAACTTCCTGCGGTAAGCCCGCACATCCGGATTGTTATTCCCCAGCTTCTCGAACAGCTCCACCAGCGTAGTTTTAGCGATGCCGTCTTTATAAGCACCGTCGGCCTGCATCAGGCGAATCAACAGGTCCATGGCTTCGGCGTTCTTGTCCTGTAACACCATGTGCAGGGATAACTGGTGCAGAGCCTCGGGGTCTTTCGGATTGGCTTCTAGTTTAGCTTCCAGCTCGGCCTGCGGCGGCAGCTCGCCGGACTGTTTCAGGAACTTCACCCTGGCTGCCAGCTGTTTGGCCTTGTGCTGCATTTTTTCTTCCGGCGGCAGGCTGTTGAGTACCTGCTCGGCGGTGTCCAGATCGCCCTGCTCGGCTTTCAGCTGGGCCAGGTCGATCAGCACGTCCAGGTTTTCCGGGTCTTTCTGGTTCATTTCGGTGAGGATCGCCAGGGCACCGTCTACATCGCCAGCGTCCCACAAGGCGTGGGCCTTTTCATACGGGTCTTCCGCCGGGGCTTCGATGTGCTTTTCCAGTACCTTGCGGATTTCACTTTCCGGCATGGCACCGTTGAAGCCATCCACTGCCTGGCCATCCTTCACCAAAATGACTGTCGGCAGGCTGCGCACACCCAGGGATGCTGTCAGCTCCTGCTGCTCGTCCGCATTCACCTTGGCCAGGTGGAAATTGCCCTGATACTCCTCCGCCAGCTTCTGCAGAATCGGCATCAGCTGCTTACAAGGCGCGCACCATTCGGCCCATACGTCCACCAAAATCGGGGTGGTGGCGGAGGCTTCCATCACTTTCTGCTGAAAGTTGTCGGCGGTGGCGTCGAAGATATACGGCGAAGCGGTCATACAATTACCCGAAGCTGAAATGAGTTTGATACGTCCGGTATTGGGGCTGGGAGCACGAAATCAAGTCGCCAGCCTCATTTCCAGTGCAGGTCTGGCTTCCTTCGAGCCTGCGCGCAGTCCCGCAGATAAAGATTGATCAGGCTCTGATAAGGCACGCCCAACTCTTCAGCCAAGGCCTTGAAATACCCCAGCGCATCTTCGTCCACCCGAATCGTGATCTGCTTTTTCAACGCCTTGGCGTAGGGGTTTCTTCTCGCCTCTGAAAAATCGTATTCGTCTCTCATAGTCCTCGCCTCCCGGCCCTGTAATAGCCAGACTCATGCTTCGTCGCTTTGCGTGCAGAAATCAACCTGATGGTTTGATCATCCTGTCGATAACAATGACAAACCACAAGCAACCGGAGTGACTCACTGCGCCCCAGAATAAGAAACCGATCCTCCAACTCAGAGTGGTCAGGATCGGGAATAATCAAGCCATACTCATCATAGAAAACAGTACGCGCCTCCTGAAAACTGACGCCATGCTTATCCTGGTTGATCAGCGCCTTCCTTTCGTCCCATTCAAAATTCATATTCACCCTCCTTGGATAACTACATTGTAATTACATTTCAAGCTTTCTAGCAACGCCTGAAAGCTTGAAAACCTGGCTTTCGTCGTCACATAGGTCTTTAACCACTCAGTCTTGAGAGCAGCACGGCATGAATGACGAGAACCGCAAAGACTCCCTGGAAGAATTTGAAGACGATGTAACCGAGTACATCGGCAAAGACGAGAACAGCAAAAGCCTGATCCTGCCGCAGCAGGCCAGGCCCCGGCGCATGTATGTGCTGCCGGTGTCTAACCGGCCATTCTTTCCCGCGCAGGTGCAGCCGGTGGTGGTGAACCAGAACCCGTGGCAGGAAACCCTGAAGCGGGTGGGCGAGACCGAGCACAAGGTTCTGGGTATCTGCTTTGTGGAAGACCCGGAATCCGACACCGGCATTCCCGCCAGCGACGACCTGGAAACCATGGGTTGCGCGGTGAAGGTTCACCATGCCCAGAGCGAAGGGGGCAAGGTCCAGTTTATTGCCCAGGGCATGCAGCGCTTCAAAATCGTGCAATGGCTGCGCCGCCGCCCGCCCTACCTGGTGGAAGTGGAATACCCGGAGGAGCCGGAAGAACCGGCGGATGAGCTCAAGGCCTACACCCTGGCCATTATCAGCGCAATAAAGGAGCTGCTACGCACCAACCCACTGTATGGCGAAGAGGTGAAGCAGTACCTGTCCCGCTTTGGCCCGGAAGACAGCTCGCCGCTGGCAGACTTCGGCGCCTCTATGACCAGTGCCCCGGGCCGGGAGTTGCAGGATGTGCTGGATACCGTGCCCCTGCTCCGGCGTATGGAGCGGGTGCTGTTGCTGATGCGCAAAGAGCAGGAAGTGGCGCGCCTGCAATCCGAGATCAATGAAGAAGTAAACGAGAAGGTGCAGAAGCACCAGCGGGAATTCTTCCTGCGCGAGCAGCTGAAAGTCATCCAGCGGGAGCTGGGCATTGCCAAGGACGACAAAACCGCCGATGTGGAGCGCTTTGAAGAGCGCATGGCCAAACTGAACCCACCGGACGCGGTGCAGGACCGGTTCAAGGATGAAATCCAGAAACTACAGGTGCTGGAACAGGGCTCCCCGGAATACGGCGTTACCCGCAACTACCTGGACTGGATTACCCAAGTGCCCTGGGGTGTGCATTCCGAAGACCACTTCGACCTGGCCGAAGCCCGCCGCATTCTGGACCGGGACCACGACGGCCTGGACGATGTAAAAGACCGTATCATCGAGTTCCTGGCCGAAGGCACTTTCAAGGGCGAAGTGAGCGGTTCCATACTCTTACTAGTCGGCCCTCCGGGGGTGGGCAAAACCTCCATCGGCCGTTCGGTGGCCGATGCCCTTGGCAGGGAGTTTTATCGGTTCAGTGTCGGCGGTATGCGCGATGAAGCTGAAATCAAAGGCCACCGCCGCACCTACATCGGCGCCATGCCCGGTAAATTCGTGCAGGCCCTGAAAGACAGCAAGGTGGCCAACCCGGTGATCATGCTGGATGAGATCGACAAGATCGGCAGCTCCTATCAGGGCGACCCGGCCTCGGCCCTGCTGGAAACTTTGGACCCGGAACAGAACAAGGAATTCCTGGACCACTACCTGGACGTACGCATGGACCTGTCCAAGGTGCTGTTCGTGTGTACCGCCAACCAGCTGGACACCATCCCCCGGCCATTGCTCGACCGCATGGATGTTATTCGACTGTCCGGCTACATCGGCGAAGAAAAACTGGCCATCGCCAAGCATCACCTGATGCCGCGCCTGCTGAAACGTGCCGGTTTGCTGAAGAAACAGCTGAACATCACCGATGCGGCCATCCGCCAGGTGATCGAAGGCTACGCCCGGGAAGCCGGCGTGCGGAACCTGGAAAAGCTGCTGCACAAGATCATCCGCAAGGGCATCGTGAAACTGCTGGAAAACCCGGACAAGCCGGTAAAAGTCGGCGTTGCGGACCTGCCGGACTACCTGGGCCAGCCCGCGTTCCGCAAAGAGAAATCCATGAAGGGCACCGGCGTAGTCACCGGCCTTGCCTGGACCGCCATGGGCGGCGCTACCCTGAGTATCGAGGCGTCACAGGTTCACACCAGCCAGCGCGGGTTCAAGCTCACCGGGCAGCTGGGGGATGTGATGAAGGAATCTGCCGAGATTGCCTACAGCTTTGTGTCGTCCAACCTGAAACGCTTCAAAGGCGACCCGACCTTCTTCGAAAAATCCTTCGTGCACCTGCACGTACCGGAAGGCGCCACCCCGAAAGATGGACCCAGCGCCGGAGTAACCATGGCCACCGCCCTGCTCTCCATCGCCCGCAAAGAAGCCCCGCAGCAGAACATCGCCATGACCGGGGAGCTGACCTTAACCGGGCAGGTGTTGCCGGTGGGAGGTATTCGCGAAAAGGTGATTGCTGCGCGCAGGCAGAAGATCAACAACCTGATCCTGCCGGAGGCAAACCGGGGGGATTATGAGGAATTGCCGGAGTATCTGAAGGAAGGGATTACCGTGAACTTTGCGAAGCACTATAACGATGTGTTTCAGGTTTGCTTTGGGAATAAGCCCAGGAAAGGGGCTTCGGTGCACTGACTTTTTTTGCCACGGAATCCACGGAAGGACACGGAAAAAAGAAAACTTATTTGCTGACTATAACTCACAAGATTGACGGTTTCGGGCGGGGCACAGGTTTTCTGCCGGAAAAAGATGTCTGAGCGAAGCGAGTTGTTTTTCCAAAGAAAACCTGTGGCCCGCCCGGAACCAGCCACCATGGGTTTCAGGTTGGGTGCCATGGAGGGGAGCCCGAATAAGCCTTGTGCCATGGGGGTCTGTCCACGTAGGGACAGACCCCTTGCCAGACTGCGTCTCAGGCTTTTTCTTTCCAGCCGTCGTCTTTGAGGACAGAGCCTACGGTGAGTACCGGCGAAGCGTCGATGTCGTCGGCGTCCATCATATTGGCCACGCGCTGCAGCGAGGCCAGGATCATGGTCTGCTCCCACTCTGCCAGGCTCTGAAACTTCTGGATGAAATCTTCCTGCAGGGGGTTCGGCGCCCGGGCCAGTATCTCGGCGCCGGCTTCGGTCAGGTGGGCGTGCACCTTGCGCTTGTCCTGGGTGCTGCGCACCCGGTACACCAGCTTACGCAACTCAAGGCGATCCAGAATGGTGGTCACCGTGGCCTGGCTCAGGCTCACATTCTCGGCAATGGTGCCGATGGTCACCTCACCCAAGTCCCGGATGGTGCGCATAATCAGAAGCTGCGGCCCGGTCAGGCCTGCATGCTTGCTCAACCGCTTGGAATGCAGATCCGTTGCCCGGATAACCCGCCGAAGTGCTACCAACACCTGCTCGTAATTATTCACACCCTACTCCACTCAGGATCAGTTATTTATACCTCTAATTATTAGAGGTCTTTGCACCACAGAATGCAAGTGGCGGATATTACCTAGCTTGCGCCCTTTCTACCCGCTGTATTCAACACCCCATGCGGCATTATTTCCGCCAGCCACTATGCTAAGGTCATCACCTGCCAGCCAATACATGCACCAGAAAACGGAAACGGTTGATGATCAGGTACTTTCTAGCGTTCGTCTTTGCACTCGCCTTCGCCACCACACTCCAGGCACAACAGCAGCAACTGGGGCCGGACAAAGAGCTCACCGCAGAAGACGTTGAGGAAAGCATCAAAACCCTCGAAAAGCCCATGTATACCCCGTTTGTGGAGCTGTACCTGCTGGACGAGTCCAAGGCCCTGCGCAAGGAAATGCAGGACACCCGGGCCGAGTTGATCGAAAAGGTGGTAGAGAAAGAACTGTCCGTGGCTGACAAGTCCATGTCTTACGCCACCGATACCGTTACCTACTTCTTCTACCTGATTGCCGGTGCCACCTCCATTCTGGTGGTGATCGGCTGGAACTCCATCCGCGATATGCGCCACCAGCTCACCAGCCTGGCCGAAAAGCGGGTGAACGAACTGGTGGTGGAATACGAACAGCGGCTGAAGTTTATTGAAGAACAGTTGCAGCAGAAATCCGAGATCATCCACCAGAACCAGGCGGAGATTGAGCGCACCAACGAGGTGCACGCGCTCTGGTTGAAGGCAAGCCAGGAAACCTCCCAGCAAAACAAGATCGCCGCCTACGACCAGATTCTGGACCTCCGGCCAGACGATGTGGAGGCCCTGAGCTACAAGGCCGATGCGGTTCTGGAAATGCGCGAGCCCCTATGGGCTATCAGCCTGTGCCAGCGGGCACTGAAACTGGCCCCGGATAACGGCCACGCCCATTACCAGCTGGCCTGTGCCTACGCCGAGATCGGCCGCTGGGAAGATGCGGTGGCCACGCTGGAAAAAGCCATCGACATTTCCGAGGCTTACCGGGATGACGCCTCGGTAGACCCGAGTTTTGAACAGCTGCAGGATCACGAGACTTTCAGGAACCTGGTCTTTATTGACCAGGACGACAGCACGGACGCGTAATCATCCGGAGACCGGCACGGCGTTTGCTATTTCAACTTCGAATAGCAACTTCGAATAGCAACGCTGTGTTCCGGAGCAAATGCCTCAGCTCCCATGCTTGACAAGGCTCGGGTGGTGGTGTTTCTTAAGTCTCTGAAAACATAAGAATAACCCTGACACAAACAGGAAAAACACGATGAATACCTCCGTAAAGAAACTCGTTACCGCTGTAAGCGCCTCCGTTGCCTTGATGGCTGCCGGCCAGGCTGCTGCTGAAATCAAGATTGGTATTGCAGGCCCCATGACCGGCCCCGTAGCCCAGTATGGCGACATGCAGTTCTCCGGTTCACGCATGGCCATCGAACGCATCAATGCCGCCGGCGGTGTGATGGGTGAAGAACTCGTTGCCGTTGAAGTGGACGACGTGTGCGACCCCAAGCAGGCCGTAACCGTCGCCAACCGACTGGTGAACGAAGGCGTTCAGTATGTGGTGGGTCACCTGTGCTCCAGCTCTACCCAGCCGGCGTCCGACATCTACGAAGACGAAGGCATCCTGATGATTACCCCGGCCTCCACCAGCCCGGAAATCACCCAGCGCGGCTACGAGCTGGTGTTCCGGACCATCGGCCTGGACAACATGCAGGGCCCGGTTGCCGGCAACTACATTGCCGCCCAGAAGCCGGAGCGTGTGGCGGTGGTTCACGACAAGCAGCAATACGGTGAAGGTATTGCCACGGCCGTGCGCGACACCCTGAAAGACGCCGGCATTGAAATCGCCATGTTTGAAGGCATCACCGCCGGCGACAAAGACTTCTCTTCGCTGGTTACCAAGATCAAGCAGGCCGACGTGGACTACGTTTATTACGGCGGCTATCACCCGGAGTTGGGGCTGATCCTGCGCCAGGCGCGCCAGGCCGATGTTGATGCCAAGTTCATGGGGCCTGAAGGTGTGGGCAACAAAGACATCAACACCATTGCCGGCGATGCCGCCGAAGGCCTTCTGGTAACCCTGCCACCGGCGTTCGACCAGAAAGAAGAAAACCAGGAACTGGTGGCAGCCTTCGCCGAGAAAGGTGAAGACCCCTCCGGCCCGTTCGTTCTGCCGTCCTACACCGCGGTTCAGCTGATTGCCGAAGGTATCGAGATGGCGGATTCCAAGGACCCGTTCGAGGTAGCCAGCGCCCTGCGTTCCGGCACCTTTGAAACTCCGATCGGCACCGTACAGTACGACAAGGCCGGCGATCTCAAAGCCTTCGAATTTGTTGTGTACGAGTGGCACGCCGACGGCAGCAAGACTCCGGCAAACTAAGCCAGATTCGTTTAATTGCAGTATAAACGAGAGCACCTTCCCGCCGTGATCCGGGGGAAAGTGCCTTTCTGGGCGCTGTTTCTCGGAGCTCCACACCCATGCAAGACCTCCTGTATTTCTTTCAGCAGCTCATTAACGGGCTGACGATCGGGAGCACCTACGCCCTGATCGCCATCGGCTACACGATGGTTTACGGCATCATCGGCATGATCAACTTCGCCCACGGCGAAATCTATATGATCGGCGCCTACACCGCGCTTATTGCCATTACCGGCCTGGCTACCCTCGGCATTGCCTGGCTTCCCCTGATCCTGATTGTCGCACTGCTGTGCGCCGTGATTGTGTCCAGCTCCATGGGCTGGGCGGTAGAACGGATTGCTTACCGGCCGGTTCGTGGCCGGCACCGGCTGATTCCCCTGATTTCCGCCATCGGCATGTCCATCTTCCTGCAGAACTATGTGCACCTGGCCCAGGGCTCACGCAACATCGGTTTTCCGGCCCTGATGGAAGGCAGCTTCCGCTTCGGTTCGGCAGAGGGCTTCCAGCTTTCATTGTCTTACATGCAAATCACCATCTTTATCACCACCCTGGTGTGCATGACCATCCTCAGCCTGTTTATCTCCCGCTCCCGTATCGGCCGCGCCTGCCGCGCCGTGTCGCAGGATCTGGGCATGGCCAACCTGCTGGGCATCGACACCAACCGCATCATCTCTGCCACCTTTGTGATTGGCGCGGCGCTGGCTGCGGTGGCGGGCCTGTTGCTGGGCATGTACTACGGCTCGGTTGACCCGCTGTTCGGCTTTATTGCCGGCCTGAAGGCCTTTACCGCAGCGGTACTGGGCGGCATTGGCAGCATTCCGGGCGCCATGCTCGGCGGCCTGATTCTGGGTGTGGCAGAAAGCATGACGTCCGGCTACCTCAGTGGTGAATACAAAGACGTGGTGTCGTTCAGCCTGCTGATCCTGATCCTGCTGTTCAAACCCACCGGACTGCTTGGCAAACCGGAGGTTGAGAAGATCTGATGGCCACTCCCAACCTCAAACATGCGCTGTTCTGCGCAATCGTAACGCTGATTATTGCCTACCCCATTCTGGGCCTGAACCTGGTGGCCCAGGGCACAAAGGTGGGCCTGGAAGGCGCCACCACGTCTACCGTGATCTCGGTGGTGCTGGCCGCGTTTGTGGTGTTTTTCTTCCAGCTGTTCCGCGACAGCATTATGGGTAGCCTGGGCAAACTGCCGAAACTGAACCCGCTGAGCGGGCGCGAGCCCATGCCCCAGGCCAAACGGGCAAAGCTGGAATCCTGGGTGCTCACCGCCATCGTGGTATTTGCCCTGTTCTGGCCGTTTCTGGTGTCCCGCGGCTCGGTGGACCTCGCGACGCTGGTGCTGATCTACGTCATGCTCGCACTGGGCCTGAACGTGGTGGTTGGCCTGGCTGGCCTGCTGGACCTCGGCTACGTGGCTTTTTACGCGGTAGGCGCCTACACCTTTGCGCTGCTGTCGCAGTATTTCGGCTTCAGCTTCTGGGCGGCCTTGCCCATTGGTGCCTGCCTGGCGGCCTTGTTCGGCCTGGTGCTGGGTTTTCCGGTACTGCGGTTACGGGGCGATTACCTGGCCATCGTGACCCTCGGCTTCGGGGAAATTATCCGCATCCTGCTGAATAACTGGACGGCGGTAACCGGCGGCCCCAACGGCATTGGCGGCATTCCCGAACCCACCCTGTTCGGCATGGAATTCGGCCGGCGGGTGAAGGAAGAAGGCAATACCTCCTTCCACGAAACCTTTGGCATTGCCTACAGCGGCGAGCACAAGGTGATCTTCCTGTACCTGATTGCCCTGGTGCTGGCGGTGATTACCGCACTGGTAATCCGCCGGCTGATGCGCATGCCCGTTGGCCGGGCCTGGGAAGCCCTGCGGGAAGATGAAATTGCTGCCCGTTCGCTCGGCCTCAGCCGCACGGCGGTGAAGCTCTCCGCCTTCACCATCGGTGCTTTCTTTGCCGGCTTCGCCGGTACGGTGTTTGCCTCCAAGCAGGGCTTTATCAGCCCGGAGTCGTTCGTGTTCCTGGAATCCGCCATCATCCTGGCCATTGTGGTGCTGGGCGGCATGGGCTCGCAGATCGGCGTTATCCTCGCCGCCATTGCGGTCACCATCCTGCCGGAGCTGGCCCGGGAGTTTGCCGATTACCGCATGCTGATCTTCGGTGCTGCCATGGTGCTGATGATGGTCTGGCGGCCGCAGGGGCTGATGCCCATGCGCCGGATTCACATTGAACTGAAACGGCAGGAGTGACAGGCATGCTAAAAGTATCCAATCTGTCCATGCGCTTTGGCGGCCTGCTGGCAGTCGACCAGGTAAGCCTGGACGTACAGGAACGGGAAATCGTATCGATCATCGGCCCGAACGGGGCCGGTAAAACCACGGTGTTCAACTGCATCAGCGGGTTCTACAAGCCGACCGGCGGCAAGATCCTGTTCGAAGGGCGTGAGATTCAGGGCACGCCTGACTACAAGATCTCCCGCCTGGGCATGGTGCGTACCTTCCAGCACGTGCGGCTGTTCAACCAGATGACGGTGGTGGAAAACCTGCTGGTGGCCCAGCACCGGCACCTGAACACCAACCTGCTGGCAGGCCTGATTAAAACCCCGAACTACCGGGAGCGGGAACAGAAGTCACTGGACAGGGCCACCTACTGGCTCGACCGGGTAGGCCTGCTGGACCTGGCCAACCGGGAAGCCGGCAACCTGGCCTACGGCCAGCAGCGGCGGCTGGAAATTGCCCGCTGCATGGTAACCGAGCCCAAGCTGCTGATGCTCGACGAACCCGCCGCCGGCCTGAACCCGGCCGAAACCAAAGACCTCAACCAGCTGATTGTCAGCCTGAAGTCCGACTACAACGTGTCGGTACTGCTGATCGAGCATGACATGAGCCTGGTTATGGACATTTCCGACCGGATAACCGTGATCAACCAGGGCCGCCCCCTGGCCTGCGGCACCCCGGCAGAAGTCCGCCAGAACGACGATGTGATCAAAGCCTATCTGGGCGAGGCCTGAGGAAACACCATGCTAGTACTGGAAAACGTTCATACCCACTACGGCAAGATCGAGGCCTTGCACGGGGTGTCTGTGGAGGTGAACAAAGGCGAAATTGTCTCCCTGATCGGTGCCAACGGCGCCGGCAAGACCACCCTGCTGATGACCGTTTGCGGCAACCCGCAAGCCAGCGCCGGCCGGGTCATTCTGGAAGGCCGCGATATCACCAACGAAGCCTCTTCCAACATCATGCGTTCCGGCATTGCCATTGTGCCGGAAGGCCGGCGGGTGTTCTCGGGGCTGACGGTGGAAGAGAACCTGCACATGGGGGGGTTCTTCAACACCAAGGCCGAAATCCGCAAAAGTCAGGATCACGTTTACGAGCTGTTCCCGCGCCTGAAAGAGCGGGAGCACCAGAGGGCCGGCACCATGTCGGGAGGTGAACAGCAGATGCTGGCCATTGGCCGGGCACTGATGAGCAAACCCAGAATGATCATCCTGGATGAGCCCTCACTGGGTCTGGCTCCGATCATCATCCAGCAGATCTTCGAGATCATCGGCCAGCTTCGGGAAGAAGGTATTACGGTGTTCCTGGTGGAGCAGAATGCGCACCAGGCACTGAACCTGGCAGACCGGGGCTATGTACTGGAAACCGGGCGTATCCGGCTGCACGATACCGGCAAAAACCTGTTGGCGAACCCGGAGGTGCGGGAGGCTTACCTGGGGGGTTAAGGCTGCCTGAAAAACACAAAAGCCGGAGAGGGCCTGCCCTGCTCCGGCTTTTTTCTGGCATGGCCAGATCCGTTACTCTACGCTGCGGATCGTGCCCTTATAACCTTCAACGGTTACGTCGATGGTGCCGTAAACAAGATAGTCATTCTTCTTTACGATGTAGCGCGGAGCTACAATCACATCGGCGCCAGAGGTTTTGATGGCATTATAGGCTGCAGCAGACTTCACCGCAGAAACCGGATCCAGGCCACCCAGCCCCAGACCGCTGCCACCGCCGTTGCCGTAGGTCATGCCATCGGCGTATTCGCTGTCGTCACTCATGGTGAAGAACAGGATCTTGGTTGCAGAGGATTTGCCAGTGATCTTCTCACCCACTTCGATATCGGCCTTGATATCGGTGGTTACGCTGCCTTGCAGGGGAACCGGGGTGGAGCTGACATTCAGGGAGGAACAACCGGACATTGCGCCGGCGACCAGAAGGGTAGATGCAATCAGTGCTTTTTTCACGAAACTTCTCCATGTGTTGTTGCTCGGCCGTCATGGCCGCGCGCACTATACTGAAAGCGCCTGCTTATGACAAGATCGGTTAAATTTTGAGAATACCATCACATTTAGGCATAAGAAACCTCTGCGCCACGCCTCCCCGCCAACCTTTCCCTCTTCCAATACACTGATTTATTTACCCAAGCCAGTTTTGATCTATACTTGTGGTAACGGTCTTCAACCAAACCGGCACCGGCCGGGGCCGTTGTCTTGCAGCCAACCCAGGAAATTCCGGTTGCAGGGTATGCGACGAAGCAAAAAACCACATAAAGGAGTGGATAATGAAAAAACTGATCGCAGGTGCAATTCTTCTTGGCGCATCTTCCATGGCATTCGCCCAGCCTGGCTGTGGTGTTGGCGCCATGATCTGGAAAGGCCAATCCGGTATTGCTCCACACGTACTGGCCGCCACCACCAACGGAACCTTCGGCAACCAGACTTTCGGTATGACCACCGGTACTCTGGGCTGCTCCACCAACCAGTCTGTTCAATCCATGGCTATGTACATGGACAGCAACATCGACAAGGTTGCCCGTGACATGTCCCGTGGTTCCGGCGAAAACCTGGACACCCTGGCCGTTCTGCTGGGTGTAGAAGAAGCCGACCGTGATACCTTCCGCAAAGTACTGCAAGACAACTTTGCAGCCATTTTCCCGAACTCTGACACCACCTCCGGTGAAGCGGTAGATTCCATCGTTTCCCTGCTGGAACAGGACGAGTCTCTGAGCAAGTACATAGCCGCCTGATCGGCTAAACCCGAAGGATTGAACCCGCGCCATGGATGGCGCACTATCGCTTTACCATTCCAAACCGGACGTAAACAATTCCCATGGGCTACCCCTTGCGCACTGGGCAGGCTGCACTCTGGCTTGCATGTTCACTCGCAACCCCGGCAACCTTTGCCGCCATTCCCAACAACCTTCACGAACATCCGGTATGGCTCACACTTGGCCACTACCACCAGGATGCCCTGGGCTCCGGTTTCACCAGCCAGGCAGACGACCCTGCGTTTTTCCTGAGCGAGAATGGCAAAACCTCGCCGGAAGCAGAACTACAGGCAACCCTGGAAGCCATCCGCCAGCCCGGCGGTGGTGATGACCATGCCCGCTGCCGTTTCCCGGCCCGGGATGCCTGGTTGCGGGAACAACTGGATTTACCGGACACCCCGGTAGACTGCCCGGCTTACGACGAATGGGCCGAGACCCTGAACACCGAGAAAGTCACCCTGGTGTTTGCGGCCTCGTACCTGAACAGCCCGTCCTCCATGTTCGGCCACACCTTCCTGCGGCTGGACCCGCCCCAGGACGACGAAGAAACCGATCTGCTACTGGCCAACACCATTTCCTACGCAGCAGATGCCGCCGAACACGACAGCGAGCTGCTATTTGCCTATCGCGGAATCTTCGGTGGCTATCCGGGCATCACAGCTATCCAGCCATATTACGAAATGATCCGGCTGTACAACGACATCGAACACCGGGACCTGTGGGAATACACCCTGAACCTCACCCAGCCGGAGGTGGACACCCTGCTGGCCCACACCTGGGAAATTCAGGACAAGAACTTTGACTATTACTTCTTCGACGAAAACTGTGCCTACCGCCTGCTGGCACTGATTGACGCCGCCCGCCCGGGCACAGACCTGCTGGATGAAGTAAGCACTCACGCCATTCCGTCTGACACCGTACGCTGGGTAAGGGATGCCGGGCTTGTGGAAAGCATTCATTACCGCCCCTCCGCCGCCACCTCCGTTGCCCACAGCCTCGACAGCCTGCCTCCTGAACACCGGACCATCGCCGCTGCAGTCGCCAACGGCTATGTGGATGTGGACGACCCGGAAGTGCAGGAGCTGGACAAGAACGACCGCGCCCAATTGCTGGACGCCACCTACGACTACGTTCGTTACCAGAGCGAGGCCGAGGGCTGGCCCCGGGAGCATGCGGCACCGCTGTCGCACCAGCTGCTGGTATCCCGCAGCCAGATTGACGGCGCCGAAGAGTTGCCCGAGGTACCGGAACCTGAAATCCGCGACGACCAGGGCCATGACACCTTCCGCCTGAGCCTGGGCTCCGGCCAGATGGCCCACAGCGAATTCACCCAGCTGACTCTCCGGCCCGCCTACCACGATGTGCTGGACCCGCCCGCCGGTTACCGCACCGGTGCGCAGCTGCAATTCCTGCGCCTCGACGCCCGCCTCTACCACGACAACGACGAACTGCAGGTAGAGCAGATCACCGGGGTGGAAATACGCTCCCTGAGCCCGAGAAACCAGTTCTTCTCGCCAATCTCGTGGCAGGTGGGCTTTGGTGGCCGCCGCACCGATACCGGTGATAACCGCGTGCTCACGCCCTACCTGGAAGGTGGGGCCGGTGGCAGCTGGGGCCTTGGCCCGAATACCCAGGCGTTCGCCATTGCCACCGCCGATGTGGAAATCGATGACGACCTGCGCCGCGGCCACGATTTCGCCCCCGGTGCAGACCTCGGCCTGCTGCACCAGAACAACCGCTTCAGCCTGCTGGCCGGCGCAAAAACCAAGGCCTGGATCATCAGCAGCCAGCACCGGCAAGACCAGCTGTACGCCGAAGGCAACTGGCACATCGGCCGGGAGTTCAGCGTATTCGCCAAATTCAACCGGGAAGACCACTTCGACAGGTACCAAAGCACATGGCAAGCCGGCCTTCACGCCTACTTCTGAACCCCAGGGCGGCCATCGTCGCCCTGCTGGCCATCACCGCACTGCTGCAAACCGGCTGCAGCAGCGTGTTCTTCTACCCGGACAAAACCACCTACATCACCCCGGATCGCCTCAACCTGGACTACCAGGATATCTACCTCGACACTGCAGACGGCGAAACCCTCCACGGCTGGTGGCTCCCGGCCCTCACCGACGAGCCCGCCAAGGGCACGGTTTACTACCTGCACGGCAACGCCCAGAACGTCAGCGCCCACATCCTCAACGCCGCATGGCTGCCAGATCAGGGCTACAACGTATTCACCCTCGACTATCGCGGTTACGGCCAGTCTACTGGTGCACCCGATATCGAAGGCGCTTTACACGACGTAGAAACCGGCCTGCGCTGGCTGATCGAACAGGAAGACACACACAACCGCCCGCTTTACCTGCTGGGCCAGAGCCTCGGTGGAGCCCTGGGCGTTGCCCTCGCCAGCGAATGGACCCAGCGCAGCGAACAGCCCCCGCTAAACGGTCTCATCCTCGACGGCACCTTCTCCGGCTTCCGCTACATCGCCCGGGAGAAGCTCGGCCTGTTCTGGCTCACCTGGCCACTCCAGTACCCCCTGAGCTGGACCATTCCGGATGACTACGAAGGCACCGACAGGATCGCCGGTGTGTCACCGGTGCCGGTGATGATTATCCACAGCGTGCGTGATGGCATTATTCCGTTCGAGCATGGTGTGCGGTTGTATGAAGCAGCGGAGAAGCCCAAAGCGTTTTTGCGGACGGATACGCCCCATGCGGCGACGTTTGTGATTCCGGCTTACAGGGAGGCAGTACTGGAGTTTATGGAAAGAAATTTTAGCCACTAAACCCACAAAATCACACGAAAAAAATAAAAGCTTATTAAACAGAAAACCCGCCATGAAGGCGGGTTTTCGTGTTACTGACTAACTGAAAAATCAGTCAGCGAAGTCAGTCGGCTGCTCGCCTTCCTTAACTTCCTTCATGGACAGCTTCACGCGGCCACGGTTGTCGACATCCAGAACCTTAACCAGAACTTCCTGACCTTCGCTCAGCTCATCAGTCACGTTCTCGATGCGGCGCTCGGAGATCTGGGAGATATGTACCAGACCATCCTTACCCGGCAGGATGTTAACGAAGGCACCGAAGTCCACAATGCGCTCAACGCGGCCCTTGTAGATTGCGCCCACTTCGATCTCGGCAGTGATTTCCTTGACCCGGTTTACAGCAGCCTGAGCGGCGGCGGCATCAGCGGCGTAGATTTTCACGTTGCCGTCGTCATCCAGGTCGATGGACGCACCGGTCTCGTCGCAGATACCACGGATGGTAGCACCACCCTTACCGATAACATCACGGATCTTGTCCGGATGGATCTTGATGGTGGTGATGCTCGGAGCGCGCTCAGACAGCTCGGCGCGGGGCTCGGCGATAACCTTGTTCATCTCGTCCAGGATGTGCAGACGCGCAGCGTTGGCCTGCTCCAGGGCGATTTCCATGATCTCGTCGGTAATACCCTGGATTTTGATATCCATCTGCAGGGCAGTTACGCCGTCTTTGGTACCGGCAACCTTGAAGTCCATGTCGCCCAGGTGGTCTTCGTCACCCAGGATGTCAGTCAGAACGGCAAACTTGTCGCCTTCCTTGACCAGACCCATGGCGATACCGGCAACTGGCGCCTTAAGGGGCACACCAGCGTCCATCAGAGCCAGGGAAGAACCACATACGGAAGCCATGGAGCTGGAACCGTTGGATTCAGTGATCTCGGATACCGCACGGATGGCGTACGGGAATTCTTCGATGGTCGGCATAACCGCGGCGACACCACGCTTGGCCAGGCGACCATGACCGATTTCACGACGGCCCGGGCTACCCATACGGCCAGCTTCACCTACGGAGTACGGAGGGAAGTTGTAGTGGAACAGGAACGGGTCTTTGCGCTCACCTTCCAGGGCATCGATGATCTGCACGTCACGGGTGGTACCCAAGGTGGCAGTTACGATGGCCTGGGTCTCGCCACGAGTGAACAGGGCAGAACCGTGAACGGACGGCAGTACGCCAACTTCGACCTTGATCGGGCGAACGGTTTTGTTGTCACGGCCATCGATACGGGGCTTGCCTTCGATAACCTGCAGGCGAACCACAGACTTCTCGACCTTGCCGAAGTACTTCTTCACTTCCTCTTCGGAAGGCTGGCCTTCTTCTTCACCGGCCAGTTTTTCAACGGCGGCAGATTTGATCTCGCCCAGACGCTCGTAACGGGCCATCTTGTCGCGGATCGCGTAGGCTTCTTCGATGGCACCACCGAATTCGGCCTTGATAGCGTTCAGCAGCTCGGTGTTCTCTGCCTCAGGCTGCCATTCCCAGCGCGGCTTGCCGTTTTCAGCAGCAAATTCCTTGATGGCGTTGATGGCAGTCTGCATTTCCTGGTGGGCGAACAGTACCGCGCCCAGCATCTGGTCTTCAGTCAGGCCCTTGGCCTCGGACTCAACCATCAGTACCGCTTCGTCGGTACCGGCCACAACCATGTCCAGCAGGGAGCTGCCCAGCTCTTCGAAGGTCGGGTTCAGGAAGTAGCCTTTCTCGTTGGTGTAACCCACACGGGCAGCACCAATCGGGCCGTCGAACGGGATACCGGAGATGGCCAGGGCTGCAGAGGCAGCCAGCATGGCAGCGATGTCCGGGTCCTGGTTCTTGCTGGACGACATAACCGTCAGCACAACCTGGACTTCGTTCATGTAGCCGCTTGGGAACAGCGGGCGGATCGGACGGTCGATCAGGCGGGAGGTCAGGGTCTCTTTCTCGGACGGACGACCTTCACGCTTGAAGAAGCCACCCGGGATTTTACCGGCGGCGTAGGTTTTTTCCTGGTAGTTCACTGTCAGGGGGAAAAAGCCCTGGCCCGGCTTGGGCTCTTTGGCGCCTACAACGGTGCCCAGAACAGAGATGTCACCACAGCTCACCAGTACTGCGCCAGTGGCCTGGCGGGCGATGCGGCCAGTTTCCAGGGTGAAGGTTTCGCCACCCATTTCGAATGTTTTAATACGTGGTTGCAGATCCACAATAAACTCCTGCTTTTTTCAGTTATGAACTCGGGTTTCAACTGCAGCAGCTTGACCTGTGAACCGAAAGGCAACCCGTCTGAAAGCTAACAGGCTGTTGTAAAACCCCGGCTGGGACTGTGGTTTCCCGACAGCACCCGGGCTTTCAACAACCTGCTATCAATATCGGCTTTCCATTAGACAGAGAAAATCCTTCGGTTTCACTGACAAATCAACTGCAGTAAAAATAACGGGAGAAAAGCGCGGTAAAGGCCGGGACAAGCCCGGCCTTTACCTTCAGGTCGAAACCCGGATTAGCGACGCAGACCCAGACGCTGGATGAGTTCCAGGTAACGGTCGGCGTTTTTACGCTTCAGGTAGTCCAGCAGCTTACGACGCTGGTTTACCATCCGGATCAGGCCGCGGCGGGAATGGTGATCCTGCTTGTTGGCCTTGAAGTGATCCTGCAGCTTGTTGATGTTGGCGCTCAGCAGAGCTACCTGAACCTCAGGGGAACCGGTATCGCCATCACCTTGCTGAAAATCCTTAACGATCTGAGCTTTCTCATTGGCAGAAAGTGCCATATTACACCTCATAGGTTGCGATGCTGTTAAATCCGGCCGAACCGCGCATCTCTACAGCCCGGCTAAACAACGGCGGGGCTACCTGCCGTTGTTTTTTACCAGCCGGCGCGGCACCAGATTGGTGTCGTCGCCTTCCGGCATAGCTTCAGCCAGCCCCACAAAGGAACGGTCGCCATAAATGCGCACGAAGCCTTCCAGAGACTGACCGGGTATTCTAACCGGTTGTCCGTTCAAGATCGATACCAGCGCAGGCCCCGCCAACCGGTGCTCGGGGAACATGGTCAGGGCGCTTTCCGGCGGCAGCAACAGGCCATCCAGGCTCTCGCCCCGCTCACGCATGGCTTCCAGGTCTTTGACATCACGGGCATTTGCCAGGGTGTAACCGGAGGCCAGGGTTCTGCGCAGGGCAGACACATGGGCACCGCAACCCAGGGCTTCGCCGATATCTTCGACCAGTGAGCGAATATACGTACCCTTGGTGCAGGTAACCGCCAGGTCGAGCTCCTGCTCGCGCACCGCCAGCAACTTCAGCTCGTAGATGGTGACAGGCCGGGCTGGCCGGTCGATCACGATGCCTTCGCGGGCGTATTCGTACAGGGGCTTGCCCTGGTGCTTCAGGGCAGAGTACATGGAAGGAACCTGCTGGATATCGCCCCGGAAGTTTTCCAGGACTGCCTCCACCTGCGCTTCGGTCAGCGCCGGCACCGGCTTTTCTTCCACCACCGCACCTTCACTGTCGCCGGTTTCGGTACGAATACCCAACTTCGCAGTGGTGATATAGGCCTTGTCACTGTCCAGCATCATCTGGGAGAACTTGGTGGCCTCCCCGAAACACAGCGGCAATACGCCGGTGGCGAGCGGATCAAGCGCTCCGGTATGGCCGGCCTTGGCCGCACCATACAGGCGCTTGACCTGCTGCAGGATTCCGTTGGAGGTAACGCCCTGAGGCTTGTCGATCACCAGAATGCCGTTTACATCACGGCCTTTGCGTCTACGGCTCAAGCATCACGCTCCGGGTTGTCGGAAACGGGATCGTCGTTGTCGTCCCGGGGTACGGCCGGCTTGTCGCCTACCGCCTCGCGGATCAGCCGATCCATCTTCCGGCTCTGGCCCAGCAGGGTATCGAAGTGAAAGCGCAGGTGAGGAACCACCCGCAATTTCATCGCACGGCCTACCTGGCCCCGAAGAAAACCGGAAGCATTGTTCAGCACTGCCAGCGATTCCTTCACCTCGGGCGACTCCTCGGTGAGCTCTTCGGTAGACAGCAGTGAAACATAGATATCGGCGTAGCCCAGGTCACGGCTGACCTTTACGTCGTTCACCGTGACCATACCAACGCGAGGGTCTTTCACCTCGCGCTGGATGAGCTGGGCCAGCTCACGCTGCATCTGGTCGCCAATGCGTTCTACGCGACTGTATTCCCGTGCCATCAGGCCCCCGTGGATTCAAGCTGACGTTCAACACGGACGCGATCGAATACTTCGATCTGGTCGCCCACTTTCACGTCGTAGCCTTTAACACCGATACCACATTCCATACCGTTGCGAACTTCCGGCACGTCGTCCTTGAAGCGACGCAGGGATTCCAGCTCGCCTTCGAAGATCACCACGTTGTCACGCAGTACGCGGATCGGCTTATTACGGTATACGGTGCCCTCAGTCACCATACAGCCAGCCACCTGACCGAATTTCGGCGAACGGAATACGTCACGCACATCGGCAATGCCCACGATATCTTCGCGGAATTCCGGCTTGAGCATGCCTGTCAAAGCCGCTTTCACATCATCAATCAGGTTATAGATGATGCTGTAATAGCGCAGATCCAGACCTTCCTGCTCAACCAGACGCTTGGATGCGGTATCCGCACGCACGTTGAAGCCGAAAATAACGGCGTTGGTAGCCATGGCCAGGCTGACGTCGGTCTCGGCAATGCCGCCCACACCGGAGGACACGATCTTCACCTGAACCTCTTCGTTACCCAGGTCCTGCAGGGCCTTGGTAATGGCTTCCAGGGAACCACGCACGTCGGTCTTGAGCACAACATTGAGGGTTTTGACCTCGTCCTTGCCCATGTTCTCGAACATGTTTTCAAGCTTGGCCGCCTGCTGGCGCTGCAGACGCTGTTCGCGCTCGCGGGTCTGACGGAATTCAGCCAGTTCCTTAGCCTTCTTCTCGTCGGCTACGGCGAAGAACTCGTCACCGGCGTCCGGTGTGCCGTTCAGGCCCAGAATCTCGACCGGGATGGAAGGGCCAGCTTCTTTTACCTGGCGCCCGGCTTCGTCGGTCATGGCGCGAACCTTACCGAAGAAGGAACCCGCCACCACCATGTCGCCCTGGCGCAGGGTACCGTTCTGAACCAGAACGGTGGCTACGGAACCACGGCCACGCTCCAGGCTGGATTCAACCACAACACCTTTCGCAGCCGCATCCGGAGAAGCTTCCAGCTCAAGGATCTCGGCCTGCAGCAGTACCGCTTCCAGCAAGTCGTCGATACCCATACCGGTATGCGCTGAAACCGGCACGAACTGAACGTCGCCGCCCCAGTCTTCCGGAATCACGTCCAGCGCAGACAGCTCGTTCTTGATGCGGTCCGGATCGGCTTCTTCCTTGTCCATCTTGTTGATGGCAACCACCAGGGGTACGCCTGCAGAGCGGGCGTGCTGAACGGCTTCCTTGGTTTGCGGCATAACGCCGTCATCGGCCGCCACCACCAAGATAACGATATCGGTACACTGGGCACCGCGAGCACGCATGGCGGTGAACGCCGCGTGGCCCGGGGTATCCAGGAAGGACACCATGCCGTGATCGGTTTCTACGTGGTAGGCACCGATATGCTGGGTAATACCACCGGACTCGCCGGCAGCAACCTTGGCGCGACGGATGTAATCCAGCAGCGAGGTTTTACCGTGGTCAACGTGACCCATCACGCTGACAACCGGTGCCCGCTTGATTTTCTCTTTGCCTGAGTCGTCGCCGGTGATTTCACTCAGCACTTCTTCTTCAAAGGCATCTTCGCTGACAGCCCTGGGCTTGTGGCCCAGCTCTTCGGTTACCAGAACCGCAGTTTCCTGGTCCAGCGCCTGATTGATGGTGGCCATTACGCCCATACCCATCAGGGTCTTAATAACATCAGCGGCTTTGACAGCCATACGCTGGGCGAGGTCACCTACGGTGATGGTTTCCGGAATCTGTACTTCTCTTACCATGGGCTTGGTTGGCCTCTCGAAAGCATGACGCTTTTCTTTCGGTTTCTTTTTAGCCCGCAGCTGCTTGCGAGGACGGTTTTCTTCATCGTCCTCGGAAATAACAAGAGGTTCTTCAACCGGACGGCTGCGAGGGCCGCGATGACCAGCCTGTTTCTTCTTAGGCTTGCCTTCTTCGATTTCGTCGCCGCGCTCGCGTACCTTTTCTTTCTTCTTCTTGGGCTTGCGATCCCGTCCTTCATCTTCCGGCGGAGGCATGGGAATGTCCTCCGGTGCCGGCTCGGGCTCCTGGGCTTTCTTCGGCTCGGCAGCAGCCTGTTCCTGCTCCGGCGCCGGGGCAGCAGCGGATGTCTCCGGCTGTGCCTGTTCTGCAGTTACCTGTGGTGCCTGTTCCGGCGCTTGCTGTTCCGCTACCGGCTGCTCTGCCACTTCTTCCGGCTTCGGTGCTGCCACCTCAGGCTCGGGCTGCAGTTCCGCACGCTTGATATAGGTGCGGCGCTTGCGTACTTCCACGTTCACGGTTTTTGCCTTGCCGGCCTTCAACGTGGTTGTGGTTTTACGCTTCAGGGTAATCTTGTTCGGCTCTGCCTGAGCGTCACCGTGGGTCTTTCTCAGATAAGCCAGCAACTGCTGCTTCTCATCACTGGTGACAGCGTCGTTCTCACTGCGGGCTTTCAGGCCCGCTTCAACGATCTGCTTCAGCAAACGATCCACGGGAGCGCCTACATCTGCGGCCAGTTGTTTTACCGTTACTTCAGCCATACTGGTCCTCCTCTCCCGAATCAGGCCTGGTCTTCAAACCAGGGTGCGCGTGCGATCATAATCAGCTGACCGGCGCGCTCTTCATCCATACCTTCAATATCAAGCAGATCATCCACAGACTGCTCGGCCAGATCTTCCATGGTACGAACACCCATCCCGGCGAGTTTGAACGCCAGGCCACGGTCCATACCTTCCATATTCAGAAGATCTTCAGCGGGTTCTGCACCCTCCAGGGCTTCTTCACTTGCCAGCGCCTGATTCAGCAGCACGTCTTTGGCACGGCGGCGCAATTCAGAAACGGTGTCTTCGTCAAAGCCCTCGATCGCCAGCATTTCTTCCATCGGTACATAGGCCACTTCTTCGATAGACGTGAAGCCTTCCTCGATCAGAACACCGGCAAACTCTTCATCAACGTCTAGGTGAGCGGTGAAGTGCTCAACCAGGCGGTTGTATTCCTGTTCCTGACGCTCGCCGGCTTCTTCTTCGGTCATCACGTTCAGGGTCCAGCCGGTCAGCTCAGTGGCCAGGCGAACGTTCTGGCCATTACGACCAATGGCCTGCGCCAGATTATCTTCAGCGACGGCGACATCCATGGTGTGGCGGTCTTCGTCCATCACAATGGAGGCCACTTCTGCCGGTGCCATGGCGTTGATCACCAGCTGCGCGGGGTTGTCGTCGTACAGCACGATGTCTACACGCTCGCCGCCCAGCTCGTTGGAGACCGCCTGCACGCGGGAGCCCCGCATACCAACACAGGCACCCACAGGGTCGATCCGGCGATCGTTGGTCTTCACCGCGATCTTGGCGCGGGAACCGGGATCACGGGCGGCGCCACGGATCTCGATCAGGTCTTCGGCGATTTCCGGAACCTCGATGCGGAACAGTTCGATCAGCATCTGGGCATCGGTACGGCTGAGAATCAGCTGCGGACCGCGATGATCCGTGCGGATTTCCAGCAGCAGGGCCCGTACCCGGTCACCCATGCGGAAGGTTTCCCGCGGGATCAGGTGCTCACGGGGCAGCAGCGCTTCGGCGTTACCACCGAGATCTACAATAACGTTGTCCCGTGTCACCTTCTTGACGGTGCCGGATACCAGCTCACCGATGCGATCACGGTAGCTGTCGACAATCTTCATGCGCTCGGCTTCGCGCACTTTCTGGAAGATGATCTGCTTGGCGGCCTGGGCACCGATGCGCCCGAATGCCACAGATTCCACCTTCTCTTCGTGCATGTCGCCCGGCCGGAGATTGGTGTCAATCTCTTCGGCTTCCTGCATGGTCAGCTCGGTGCCCAGTGCCGGAACCGCATCGTTGTCTACCACCAGCCAGCGGCGGAAGGTCTCGTATTCGCCGGTACGGCGATCGATAGCAACCCGGATGTCGGCTTCTTCGTCTTCGTAACGTTTTTTGGCAGCGGTAGCGAGTGCGAGTTCGATCGCCTCGAAAATCACATCCTTCTCGACACCTTTCTCGTTCGAGACGGATTCCACTACCAGCAAGATCTCTTTACTCATTGGATTGCCCTGCCCTCAAAATAATCGATACATCTACAGATTTGTTCGAATGTGTCATTCAAAAACCGGAATGATGTTGGCCTTTTCAATGCTGTCGTACGGCAACAGGTACTCGTGGTCATCAACCACGACCACAACCTCGTCACCCTCGACGCCCTTGATCAGCCCCTGGAATTTACGACGACCCTCGAAGGCCATGCGCAGCTTGATCTGTACTTTATGGCCGACAAACGCCTCGTACTGTTCCAGGCGGAACAACGGCCGGTCCATGCCCGGGGATGAAACCTCCAGGGTGTATTCGCTCTGGATGGGGTCTTCCACATCCATCACACCGCTGACCTGCCGACTGACTTTTTCACAGTCTTCAATGCTGATGCCGTTTTCGGCATCATCAATAAACACCCGGAGCATGGACTGATGCCCGCGGGAACGAAATTCAATGCCCCAGAATTCAAATCCGAGCCCTTCCACTACCGGGCGCAGGATGTCTTCCAGTTGTTTAAGCTTGGCTGACAAGTGTCGCCGCCTCCGTATTCAGATTTTCAGGGTACAAAAACAAAAAAAGGGCTGTTAATCAGCCCTTTTATGCACCAGGGCCCTTGCGCCAGGCCCCTTAATCAAAAAGCCCCTGAAAATGGGGCCTTTTGTTGCAAGAATTCGCAGAAAGCTAACCCAACCATGCTCTCTGCCGACAGACACCTGGCCTGCCTGGAAGCCAGAAAAAACACTGACTCCAATAACCGCCGGAGTATAGAGGACACCGCGCGGAGTGGTCAAGGACTGACCAAAAAAAACGGCCTGGGTTTGCCAAGCCGTCTTCTTCAAATATGGTGCCCGGGGCCGGACTCGAACCGGCACAGCTTTCGCTACCACCCCCTCAAGATGGCGTGTCTACCAGTTTCACCACCCGGGCAACACTCTTTACTCGAGGTCAGGGAGATCAGACTCCCCGGCCCCGGCTTCGCTACCTGCGCCTTCGTCAATAGCCGGCGCGCTGGCATCACTTGCAGGGGCCTGGGTAGATTCCTGAACTGTCGGAATACCCGCCTCACCTGCTACTTCAGCGCGCTGCTTGGCAAAGATCGCCAGCCAAAAACTTGTCACAAAGAAGACAACCGCCATCAGGGTGGTCATCCTGGTCAGGAAGCTGCCGCTGCCCTGACTACCGAAAACCGTCTGCGAGGCACCGCCACCAAATGCCGCACCGGCATCAGCGCCCTTGCCCTGCTGGATCAGAACCAGGCCCACCAGCGCCACGGCGATCACGACGTGAACTACAACTACCAGTGTTTCCAACCAATCCATACAGACTCTCGTAAACGTTTCGGATTACGCACCCGCCGGGAATGCCCGACAGATACTGATAAACTCATCGGCCTTCAGCGATGCTCCGCCAATAAGACCACCATCGATATCCGGCTCTGAAAACAGAGCGGCCGCATTATCCGCTTTTACGCTGCCGCCGTAAAGTACCGAAATGGATTCGGCAGGTGCTTTCATGCTCGAAAGCACATTGCGGATTTCCGCATGCATAGCCTGGGCGTCCTCTGCGGTTGCGGTTCTGCCCGTGCCAATAGCCCAGACAGGCTCGTAGGCAACAACCACCTGCGACCAGCTTTCACCCTCAACACGGGCCAGCCCGCGTATCACCTGGGTGGCCACAACACGCTCGGCATCACCAGCCTCACGCTGCTCAAGGGTCTCTCCAACGCACAACACCGCCGTCAGACCGCTTTGCAGAACCTGTTCGACCTTGGCTGCAACCGTTTCATCGGTCTCGCCAAACAGCTGGCGACGCTCGGAGTGCCCGACCAGCACGTAGCCGCACCCCATATCACGGGCCATATCGGCGGAAACTTCACCGGTGTAGGCGCCGGACTGCCACGGGCTGACGTTCTGGACACCTGTCGCCAGGTCATCTCCTGCCTCAGCCTGAACAGCACTTACATACAGCGCAGGAGGAATAATCACCACCTTTGCACCGTTATCGAGACGGCCAGCCTGCTCGCGAACCGGGCCAACCAGTTGCTGCACCAGGTCTTTCGACCCGTTCATTTTCCAGTTACCGGCTACAATCCTGCGACGCATACTTATTCTCAGCTATCCCGAAAACCCCGAACAAAAGGGAGCGCGAACTATACAGCAGTCATTTCCTGCACACAACCCGCTCCCCGCACCGCCACTCAGGGGTTTGAACGCTCCACCACCCGGGCCAGCTCTTCGGCCACACGGGTAATTTCTGCGGCATCCCGGCCCTCTGCCATCACCCGGATCAAAGGCTCGGTTCCGGATGCCCGCAACAAGATACGACCGGCATCGCCCAGGCCAGCTTCCGCTTGGCGCACAGCCTCGACAATATCCGCCCGGGAAAACGGATCAAAACGCTGCGCCACCCGCACATTCACCATTTTCTGGGGCAGCTTGCTCATTCCCTGACGCAGCTCGCTCAGGGTTTTACCGGAATGGCGCACGGCCAGTAACACCTGCAGGGCCGACACAATACCATCGCCGGTGCTGGTGCAGTCACGAATAACCATATGGCCGGAGCCTTCGCCCCCGACCACCCAGTTGTTAGCCAGCAACCGCTCCATCACATAGCGGTCGCCCACTTTCGCCCGCTCGAACTGGATGCCGAGTTCACGCAGGGCCAGCTCAACACCCAGGTTGGTCATCAGGGTGCCCACCACGCCGCCTTTGAGGCGCCCTTCGGCCTGGCGCTGGTACGCGAGAATGTACAGCAGCTCATCGCCGTCCACCTCGGAGCCGTCACGGTCAACCATCAGCACCCGGTCACCATCGCCATCGAAGGCAATGCCCAGGTCGGCTTTTTTCTCGGCAACCGTCTGCTTCAGAGCATCCAGGTGGGTAGAGCCAACATTCAGGTTGATATTCAGGCCATCGGGATCGGCACCGATCACGGTAATTTTTGCACCCAGCTCCCGGAACACCTTGGGTGCCACGTGGTAGGTGGCACCGTGGGCACAATCCAGGACGATATGCAGGCCATCGAGGGTAAATTCGTTGGGTACGGTGCTCTTGCAGAATTCCACGTAGCGGCCGGGCGCGTCATCAATACGGGTCGCCTTGCCCAGCTCGTTGGGCTCACAGACCTTGATGGGCTGGTCCAGCCAGCGCTCGATTTCAGCTTCCAGGGCATCGTCCAGCTTGGTGCCAGCGGCAGAGAAGAACTTGATGCCGTTATCGTGGTGCGGGTTATGGGACGCACTGATCACTATACCGGCAGAGGCACGGAAGGTACGGGTGAGGTAGGCAATGGCCGGTGTCGGCATCGGGCCCAGCAGCTTCACATCCACTCCGGCGGCAGACAGGCCGGCTTCCAGGGCGGATTCGAACATATAACCGGACAACCGGGTGTCCTTGCCGATCAGCACGCTGTTGCGCTGACCATCTTTCTTGAACGCCTGGCCGGCAGCCCAACCCAGGTGGAGCATGAACTCCGGGGTAATCGGGCCTTCGCCAACATGGCCGCGAATGCCATCGGTACCAAAATATTTACGCTCGGACATCAGATTGCCTCCTTAACCGCCGCTACTACCTTAACGGCGTCTACCGTTTCCCTTACATCGTGCACCCTGAGGATACTCGCACCTTTCATGGCCGATATTGTCGCGGCCGCGAGGCTTGCGGGCAACCTTTCATTCACATCCCGGCCGGTGATTGCCCCCAGCATGGATTTGCGGGACAGACCGATCAGCAGCGGATGGCCCAGCATGTGCAGCTGCTCCAGGGTCGCCAGCAACTGCACGTTGTGCTCGACGGCTTTTCCAAAGCCAAAGCCGGGGTCCAGGATGATCTTATCCGGGTTCACCCCGGCGGCCTCTGCCACGCGCATACGCTCGGTCAGAAACGAGCTGACTTCCCGGCGCACATTCCGGTAACGGGGATCGTTCTGCATGGTGTCCGGCTCACCCTGGATGTGCATGATACACACCGGAATATCCGCCTTCGCCGCCACTTCCGGCGCTCCGTCACGCTGCAGGGCACGGACATCATTGATCAGGCCCGCGCCGAGCTTTGCGGTTTCTGCCATTACCGCCGGGTTGCTGGTGTCTACGGAAATAACGGCATCCAGCTCCAGGGCAATGGCCTCGACCACCGGGCACACCCGGTCCAACTCTTCCTGGGTGGAAACCTCTGCCGCTCCCGGCCGGGTGGATTCACCGCCTACATCAATAAATACTGCACCGTCCGCCACCATCTGGCGGGCGCGGATCATGGCGGATTCCAGCGAATTGAAGCGACCACCGTCCGAAAACGAATCCGGGGTTACATTCAGGATGCCCATTACATGGCACTGGGAGAGATCCAGTTCACGGCCGGCAAAGTTCATTTTCATAGCGAGGATTCCAGGGGCAGTACTTTCGGGGAAACAAAAACAAACGCCGCCCGGAGGCCGGGCGGCGCGTTATATCACTCAGGCTTCGGCTGCGAGTCAGTGCTCTCCGGCCGGGCGCCCTACTCCGGGCTGGCGCCCGTCGTCAGAGCCTTTCGGCTCCGGCGCCTGCTCCGGCTCTTCAGCCTTTACGCCACCGGCAGGACCACTATCGCCCCAGTTCTTCGGCGGGCGCGGCTCTTTGCCGGCCATGATGTCGTCAATCTGGAAGCGATCGATGGTTTCGTACTTCATCAGCGCTTCCGCCATCATGTCGAGCTTGTCCCGGTTATCAATCAGGATCTGCTTGGCGGTCTCGTAGCAGGTATCAATGATGTTACGGACTTCCTCATCGATACGCTGTGCCGTTTCCGGCGAATACACGGTATGAGACTGCCCGGCAGAACGACCCAGGAACGGCTCTTCGCTGTCGGTATCGTACTGCAGCGGGCCCAGCTTCTCGGACAAACCCCAGCGGGTGACCATATTGCGGGCCAGGCTGGTGGCTCGCTCGATATCGTTGGACGCACCGGTGGTCACACCCTCAAAGCCCAGAGTCAGCTCCTCGGCAATACGGCCACCGAACAAACTGCAGATCGAGCTGGTCAGGTAGCGCTTGGAGTGGCTGTACTTGTCTTCTTCCGGCAGGAACATGGTGACACCCAGCGCCCGGCCACGGGGAATGATACTGACCTTGTACACCGGGTCGTGCTCAGGCACCAACCGACCCACAATCGCATGGCCGGATTCGTGGTACGCGGTGTTCCGCTTTTCTTTCTCGCTCATCACCATGGACTTGCGCTCGGCGCCCATCATGATCTTGTCTTTTGCCAGTTCCAGCTCTTCCATAGACACCAGGCGCTGGTTGCGGCGTGCCGCAAACAGGGCTGCCTCATTCACCAGGTTGGCCAGGTCCGCACCGGAGAAGCCAGGCGTACCACGGGCGATCACCGCCGGATCAATGCCATCGGCAAGGGGAACCTTCTTCATGTGCACCTTCAGGATCTGCTCGCGACCAATGATGTCGGGCAGACTCACCACCACCTGGCGGTCAAAACGCCCCGGACGAAGCAGGGCCGGGTCCAGCACGTCAGGGCGGTTGGTGGCGGCAATCACGATAACGCCTTCATTGCCTTCAAAGCCGTCCATCTCAACCAGCAACTGGTTCAGGGTCTGCTCGCGCTCGTCGTGTCCGCCACCCATACCAGCGCCACGATGGCGACCCACGGCATCGATCTCGTCAATAAAAATGATGCAGGGGCTCTGTTTCTTGGCTTGCTCGAACATGTCGCGAACACGGGAAGCACCCACACCCACGAACATTTCCACGAAATCTGAACCAGAGATAGAGAAGAACGGCACCTTGGCTTCACCGGCAATGGCTTTGGCTAGCAGGGTTTTACCGGTACCGGGAGGGCCTACCATCAGCACGCCTTTGGGAATGCGGCCACCCAGACGCTGGAATTTGCTCGGATCGCGCAGGAAGTCCACCAGCTCTTTGACGTCTTCCTTCGCTTCGTCGACACCAGCCACGTCAGCAAAGGTGGTCTTGATCTGATCTTCGCTCAGCAGGCGCGCCTTGCTCTTGCCGAACGACATGGGGCCTTTGCCGCCACCGCCGCCCTGCATCTGGCGCATGAAGAAGACAAACAGGGCAATGATGATCAGTATCGGGAACGCGGCCACCAGCAGCTGAGTCCACAGGCTCTGGCGCTCCGGTTCCTTACCGATCACCTCAACCTCATTGGCCAGGAGATCGTCCATCAGCTTGTTATCGGATACCTGCGGGCGGATGGTCTGGAACTGGGAGCCGTCACCACGGACACCCTGCACCTGCAGCCCATCAATCGTCACCTGCCGCACCTGGCCCTGCTGGACCATTTCGACAAACTGGGAATAGTTAACTTGTTGCCCGCTGGTGGTGGGAGTGAAATTCTGAAACACCATCAGCAGCACGGCGGCTATCACTAGCCAGAGAACCAGATTTTTTGCCATATCGTTCAAGGATCATCACCTGTGAATTGCAGGGCTGCCGCGTCGAAGCCGCGAACCCTTTTCCGACACCTTACACTAATTGTACGTTCGTAAACCAGAAACGGTCTAAGGGAAAACGGCCGCACTACCACCTATATTGGGCACTCCGGGGCCGATTGCAACGCCGGTTGTAAGTGAATACGACCATTTGTGGCGATGCGCTATCTGTTACAATCACGAAATTATACGACGTTGTCAGCCAGTTCGCCGCTGACCTTTTGTTAATTGCACCGATAAAGAGATTACATCATGAGTCTGTCACCGGAACAGCGCCGGGAATACCGGGCCATTGCCCACAATCTGAAGCCCGTCATCATTGTTGGCGACAAAGGCCTGTCCGAGGGGCTCCAGGAAGAACTGGAGCGAGCCCTGAACGACCATGAGCTGATCAAGATCAAGGTAGCCAGCACAGACCGCGAAGTCCGCCAGGAAGCCATCCAGGCCCTGTGCGAAAGCTCCGGCGCCGAGTTGGTGCAAACCATCGGCAAAATCGCCGTCATCCTGCGCCGGGCCAGGAAGCCGAATCCGAAGCTGTCTAACCTGCTAAGAAATAAGTGATAAAAAAAGCCGGCGAGGGCAACCCCAGCCGGCTTTTTCGTGTGTGCGCAGATTTCGTCAGATGTATTCTACTTCGGAAATCTCGTACTCCACGGTGCCCGAAGGGATGCGGATTGCTACCACATCACCTTCGTTTTTGCCGACCAGCGCCCGGGCGATGGGAGACGATACCGACAGCTTGCCGGCTTTGATGTCTGCCTCGTCTTCGCCCACGATCTGGTAAGTCACTTCTTCATCGGTGTCCATATTCACCAGGTGCACGGTGGTGCCGAAGATCACCTTACCAGTGTTCTCCATGGTGGTTACGTCGATCACCTGGGCCACTGACAGCTTGCCTTCGATTTCCTGGATACGGCCTTCGATGAAGCTCTGCTGTTCACGGGCGGCGTGGTATTCGGCGTTTTCCTTGAGATCTCCGTGTTCACGGGCATCGGCGATAGCCTGGATGACCCGCGGACGATCTTCGGACTTCAGCTTTTTCAGCTCCTCGCGCAGACGGGCTTCGCCAGTCTGCGTCATGGGCACTCTTTCAGCCATAATCTTACTTCCCTGCGTGTAGGTCCTGGAGGCGACGAACGGTGCGCTCCGGACCAAATTTGATTGCGCGGCAGAAGGCTTCGCCACCCGCCAGCGTCGTTGTGTAGGTTACCTTGGTCTGCAAGGCGGACTGGCGAATCTGCGCCGAGTCGGAAACGGCCTTACGACCTTCGGTGGTGTTAATGATCAGCTGAACCTTGCCGTTCTTGATGGAATCAACAATGTGCGGCCGGCCTTCACCAACCTTGTTGACCCGCTCAACCTCGACACCCTCGGCTTCCAGGGCCTTGGCTGTACCGGTAGTGGCGACAATCCGGAAGCCGGCATCAACCAGGTCGCGGGCAACCTTAGCCGCCCCCGGCTTGTCGACGTCACGAACCGACATAAAGGCCACACCCTTGGCCGGCAGGCGCTCACCCGCAGCAAGGGACGCCTTGGCGAAGGCTTCGTCAAAGCTGTCACCCAGCCCCATCACCTCACCGGTAGACTTCATTTCCGGGCCGAGGATCGGGTCAACCGCCGGGAACTTGTTGAACGGGAACACGGACTCCTTCACCGCATAGTACGTCGGCACGATTTCCTGGGTGAAGTTCAGTTCTTTCAGGGTCTTGCCGGACATTACGCGGGCCGCTACCGCCGCCAGGGACACACCGATGGCCTTGGATACGAACGGCACGGTACGGGAAGCACGCGGGTTCACTTCGATCACATAGATCTCGCCGTCCTGCCAGGCCAGCTGCACGTTCATCAGGCCGATAACGTCCAGTTCGATGGCCATTTTCTTGACCGCTTCGCGCATTTCATCCTGCACTTCTTTAGGCAGGCTGTAGGGCGGCAGTGAACAGGCAGAGTCACCGGAGTGAACACCAGCCTGCTCGATGTGCTGCATGATACCGCCGATAACCACGTCGGTGCCGTCACTGATGGCATCGATATCCACCTCGATGGCGGCATTCAGGAAGTGGTCCAGCAATACCGGGCTGTCGTTAGATACCAGAACGGCACTGCGCATATAACGCACCAGCTCGGTTTCGTCATAGACAATTTCCATGGCACGGCCGCCCAGCACGTAGGACGGGCGAACCACCAGCGGATAGCCGATTTCACGGGCTGCCAGAATACCTTCTTCATGGCTGCGCACAGTGGCGTTCTGGGGCTGCTTCAGGCCCAGGCGCTGGATCATCTGCTGGAAACGCTCACGGTCTTCGGCACGGTCAATAGCATCCGGGCTGGTGCCGATAATGGGCACACCAGCAGCTTCCAGGCCACGGGACAGTTTCAGCGGGGTCTGGCCACCGTACTGCACAATGACGCCCTTCGGTTTTTCGACGTTGATGATTTCCAGCACGTCTTCCAGGGTGATCGGCTCGAAGTACAACCGGTCGGAGGTATCGTAGTCGGTCGACACGGTCTCCGGGTTGCAGTTGATCATGATGGTCTCGTAACCGTCTTCACGCATGGCCAGGGCCGCGTGCACACAGCAGTAGTCGAATTCGATGCCCTGGCCGATACGGTTGGGGCCGCCACCGATCACCACAATCTTCTCGCGGTCAGACGGCTCCGCCTCGCACTCTTCCTCGTAAGTGGAGTACATGTAGGCGGTGTCGGATGCAAACTCAGCGGCACAGGTATCTACCCGCTTGTACACCGGGCGAATGCCCAGGTCGTGGCGCAGCTTGCGCAGGCTGACTTCGGAAATGCCCAGCAGCTTGGCCAGGCGGGCGTCAGAGAAGCCCTTGCGCTTCAGGCGGAACAGGGTGGCCTTGTCGATATCGGCCTTGCCGGCGGATTTCAGGGCCTGCTCTTCTTTGACCAGGTCTTCAATCTGCACCAGGTACCAGGGGTCCACCTTGGTATGACGGAACACTTCGTCGACCGTCATGCCGGCGCGGAAGGCATCACCGATATACCAGGCGCGTTCAGCGCCGGGCACGTTCAGCTCCCGGATCAGGGTTTCACGGCTGCTGCCCGAATCCAGCTCGTCCAGTTTCTCGTCAAAACCCTCAGAGCCCACTTCCAGACCACGCAGGGCTTTCTGCATGGACTCCTGGAAGGTACGACCAATCGCCATCACCTCACCTACAGACTTCATCTGGGTAGTCAGGCGGGCGTCGGCCTGGGGGAACTTCTCGAAGGTGAAGCGCGGAATCTTGGTAACCACGTAGTCGATGCTGGGCTCGAACGAGGCCGGGGTTACGCCACCGGTAATTTCGTTCTGCAGCTCATCAAGGGTGTATCCGATGGCCAGCTTGGCCGCCACCTTGGCAATCGGGAAACCGGTGGCCTTGGAAGCCAGCGCGGAGGAACGGGATACCCGCGGGTTCATCTCGATCACGACCATACGGCCGGTGTCCGGATTGATACCGAACTGCACGTTGGAACCGCCGGTTTCCACACCAATTTCACGCAGCACCGCCAGTGAGGCGTTCCGCATGATCTGGTATTCCTTGTCAGTGAGGGTCTGGGCCGGGGCCACAGTGATGGAGTCACCGGTGTGCACGCCCATGGCATCGAAGTTCTCGATGGCACAAACGATGATGCAGTTGTCGTTTTTGTCACGAACAACTTCCATCTCGTACTCTTTCCAGCCAATCAGGGACTCGTCGATCAGCAGCTCGTTGGTCGGAGACAGGTCCAGGCCACGGGTACAGATTTCCTCGAACTCATCCTTGTTGTAGGCGATACCACCACCGGAGCCGCCCATGGTGAAGGACGGACGGATGATGCAGGGGAAACCGATATCCTCTGACGCTTCCCAGGCTTCCGCCATGGAGTGAACGATCGTCGCACGCGGACATTCGAGGCCAATCTTTCTCATGGCCTTATCGAAACGGTCCCGGTCCTCGGCCTTGTCGATGGTATCGGCGTTAGCGCCGATCATTTCAACGCCGTGCTTCTCCAGCACGCCATGCTTTTCCAGGTCCAGCGCACAGTTCAGTGCGGTCTGGCCGCCCATGGTGGGCAGCAGGGCGTCGGGTTTTTCCTTTTCGATGATCTTTTCGACCGTCTTCCAGGTGATCGGCTCGATGTAGGTGGCATCGGCCATGGCCGGGTCGGTCATGATGGTGGCCGGGTTGGAGTTCACCAGGATAACCCGGTAGCCCTCTTCGCGCAGCGCCTTACAGGCCTGGGCTCCGGAGTAGTCGAATTCGCACGCCTGCCCGATCACGATGGGACCAGCGCCCAGGATCAGGATGCTTTGGATGTCTGTACGTTTTGGCATGTCTCGGTAAACCTGTCAGCAACTTTTGAATTCTTGCAGCGCGGTGTTCAGCGCCGGTGAGCTATCGTCGATGGCCTTGCCCTCAGGCAGATCGCGCTTCCATCAGCTGGATAAACTCGTCGAACAACGGTGCCACATCGTGGGGGCCGGGGCTGGCTTCCGGGTGACCCTGGAAGCTGTAGGCCGCCTTGTCCGTGCGGCGAATGCCCTGCAGGGTGCCGTCAAACAGCGACTTGTGGGTGGCTTCCACATTGGCCGGCAGGGTTGCTTCGTCTACCGCAAAGCCGTGGTTCTGGCTGGTGATCATCACCGTGCCCTTGGCGATATCCTGCACCGGGTGGTTGGCACCATGGTGACCGTGGCCCATTTTCATGGTCTTGGCACCGCTGGCCAGGGCCAGGAGCTGGTGACCAAGGCAGATGCCGAATACCGGAATCTCGGTTTCCAGCACTTCCTGGATGGCTTTGATTGCGTAGTCGCACGGCTCGGGGTCGCCAGGGCCGTTGGACAGGAAGATACCGTCTGGGTTCATGGCCAGCACTTCCGAAGCCGGGGTTTGCGCCGGTACCACGGTGATGTCGCAACCACGGGCAGCAAGCATACGCAGGATGTTGAACTTTACGCCGTAGTCCCAGGCGACAACCTTGAACTTCGGAGCAGACTGCTCACCGTAGCCATCGGTGATGTCCCACTCGGTCTGGTTCCACTGATAGGTTTTCTCGCTGGTCACTTCCTTGGCCAGGTCCATACCTTTAAGGCCCGGGAAGGCCTTGGCCAGTTCCAGTGCACGCTCGGCGGTGGCATTCTCGCCGGCAACGATGGCGCCGTTCTGGGAACCTTTGTCACGCAGGATACGGGTCAGGCGGCGGGTGTCGATGTCCGCAATGCCAACAATGTTGTTGCTTCGCAGGTAGTCATCCAGGCTCTGCTGGTTACGCCAGCTGCTGGCGATCAGCGGCAGGTCACGAATGATCAGGCCGGCGGCGTGGATGCGGTCGGATTCTACGTCTTCGTCGTTCACACCGGTGTTGCCGATGTGCGGATACGTCAGGGTGACGATCTGGCGGGAGTAGGACGGGTCGGTCAGGATTTCCTGATAGCCGGTCATGGCAGTGTTGAACACTACCTCACCGCTGGTTTCTCCGTCTGCGCCGATGGCGGTGCCGTAGAAGAGGCTTCCGTCTGCGAGTGCAAGGATTGCTGGTGTGCTCAAGGCTTGTATCCTCATCGAGTGGCGTAAGTTCGTCACGAACAGGAACGCAAGCGCAAATTCAGGTTGCAAAAAAGCGAGACAGAGTAAAAACCCGGTCCCGCTTTCTTATAAACTTTTCAAAGGTACGCTTGGTGCAGTCAAATCGCCTTATTGTAAGCGAATCTGGCCGTTTTTGTCCACGGGGATTTGTCCAGTCGTCTTTGACGCAACTCCGGCCGAAGGTTCGGGTCGCTCTTCCGAAAACCGCTACAAGCTCGTCCATGAGCGCTTATTTCAGGCCATCCATGGCCTTCAAAATTTTCGGAAGAGCGACCCGAACCTTCAGCCTCAGTGTTAGCCTCACACGAAAAGCAACTCTTCAGTCTTTTTCCGTGTCCTTCCGTGGTTTCCGTGGCAAAAAACCTTTTCTTTTCGTGTTCTTTCGTGGATTTAGTGGCAAAAATCAGCCTTTAAGCCCAAGAACATCCTGCATGTCATACAAGCCAGCCGCCTTACCCTCAAGCCACAAAGCAGCCCGCATGGCGCCTTTGGCAAAGGTCATCCGGCTACTGGCCTTGTGAGTAATCTCGATGCGCTCGCCTTCGGTGGCAAACAGCACAGTGTGGTCGCCTACCACGTCCCCGGCACGGATGGTTTCGAAACCGATTTCCTTGCGGGTGCGCTCGCCGGTGAAGCCTTCGCGGCCGTACACTGCGCACTCTTTCAGATCGCGGCCCAAGGCGTCAGCCACGACTTCGCCCATACGCAGGGCGGTGCCGGAGGGGGCGTCTTTTTTGTGGCGGTGGTGGGCTTCGATGATTTCCACGTCGTAGTCGTCGCCCAGGGTCGCCGCGGCGGTGCGCAGGAGGTTGAGGACGACGTTAACGCCAACGCTCATGTTGGGCGCGAACACCACGGGGGTGGATTCGGCGGCCAGGGCGAGCTGTTCTTTTTCGGCGTCGGTCATGCCGGTGGTGCCGATGACCAGCATCTTGCCGTTAGCGCTGCAGAACCTGGCGTTTTCCAGGGTTAGATCCGGGAAGGTGAAGTCCACCAGCACGTCGAAGTCGTCTTTGACGTCGTCCAGGCTGCCAGCCATTTTTACGCCGGTTTTGCCAACGCTGGTCATTTCGCCGGCGTCGGCGCCGATCAGGCTGCTGCCCGGCTCGACGATGGCGGCGCCGAGTTCAAGACCCTCGGTGCCGTCTACCGCTTCGATCAGTACCTTGCCCATGCGCCCGGCGGCGCCAATGATTGCTACCCGCATCTGTTCTGCCCTCAGAATTTCATTTCGTCGAAGAAGTTTTTCACACCCTCAAACCAGGAGGTTTTCTTCGGAGCATGATGGGTGCCGTTGCTGCCGTCCAGCGTTTGCTGGAATTCTTCCAGCAGTTCTTTCTGGCGCTTGGTCAGCTTCACCGGGGTTTCCACCATCACCCGGCACAGCAGGTCGCCGGCAGGGCCACCACGCACAGGGCTCACGCCTTTATTGCGCAGGCGGAAAAGCTTGCCGGTCTGGGTTTCGGCCGGGATTTTCAGTTTCACGCGACCATCCAGTGTAGGCACTTCCAGCTCACCACCCAGGGCTGCATCCACGATGCTGATGGGCACTTCGCAATACAGGTTGCGGCCGTCGCGGGTGAAGATGGAGTGTTCACGCACAGCCACCTGAACGTACAGGTCGCCTGGCGGGCCACCATCTACGCCCATTTCCCCTTCGCCAGACAGGCGGATGCGGTCGCCGGTATCCACGCCGGGCGGCACTTTGACCGACAGGGTTTTGTCCTGGCGAACACGACCCTGACCATGACAGGCCTTGCAGGGATCCTTGATGATCTGGCCAGAGCCACGGCAGGTCGGACAGGCCTGCTGCACGGTGAAGAAACCCTGCTGCATGCGTACCTGCCCCATACCCTGACAGGTGCCACAGGTTTCCGGCCGGGAGCCTTTTTCGGCGCCGCTGCCTTCACAGACGTCACATTCCTTGTGGCCCGGAATCTTGATTTCGACGGACTTGCCCTTAACGGCTTCTTCAAGGTCCAGCTCGAGGGTGTAGCGCAGGTCTGAGCCACGGGTATTGCGGCCACGACCGCCACCACCACCGAAGATATCGCCAAACACGTCTCCGAAGATGTCGGAGAAGCTGCCGCCACCGCCGAAGCCACCGGCACCGGCCTGGCCATCTACACCGGCATGACCGAACTGGTCATACGCAGCGCGCTTGCCGGAGTCAGCGAGCACCTCGTAGGCTTCGGTGGCCTCTTTGAATTTACTGTCGGCATCCTGGTCATCCGGGTTACGGTCTGGATGGTATTTCATCGCGAGCTTCCGATATGCCCGCTTTATTTCCTTCTCATCCGCTCCCTGGGCAACCCCGAGTACTTCGTAATAATCACGCTTGGCCATACTTCAAAACCCTGTTGCTATAACGCGGAAAACGCGGGGCTACCCCCGCGTTTTCCAACTGCCTGATGTACTTCGGATTTACTTCTTGTCGTCGTCTTTGACTTCTTCGAACTCGGCATCAACCGCGTCGTCTGCAGCCTGGGCACCTTCCTGCCCGTCAGCCTGCTGCGCCTGGTCAGCCTGATCCGCGTACATTTTCTGGGCCAGCTCGGAAGAGGCTTCAGTCAGCTTCTGGGTCTTGGCTTCGATATCTTCCTTATCGGTACCCTTCAGAGCTTCTTCGAGGTCTTTGATGGCGCCTTCGATGGACTCTTTCTCGGCCTCGGTGATTTTGTCGCCGGCTTCGGTCAGGGTCTTGCGTACGGCGTGAACCATGGCATCGCCCTGGTTACGAGCCTGTACCAGCTCTTCGAACTTGCGATCTTCCTCGGCGTTGGCCTCGGCATCGCGCACCATTTTCTCGATTTCGTCATCGTTCAGGCCGGAAGATGCCTTGATTACGATGGACTGCTCTTTACCGGTCGCCTTGTCTTTGGCAGACACGTTCAGGATACCGTTGGCATCGATGTCGAAAGTTACTTCGATCTGCGGCACACCGCGGGGTGCCGGCGGAATGTCGGCCAGGTCGAAACGACCCAGTGACTTGTTCTGTGCCGCCTGCTTGCGCTCACCCTGAACAACGTGAATGGTTACCGCAGTCTGGTTGTCGTCCGCTGTGGAGAAGGTCTGCGATTTCTTGGTCGGAATCGTGGTGTTCTTCTCGATCAGCGGAGTGGCCACACCACCCATGGTTTCGATACCCAGGGTCAGCGGGGTTACGTCCAGCAGCAGTACGTCTTTCACGTCGCCAGACAGTACCGCACCCTGAATGGCAGCACCCATGGCTACGGCTTCGTCCGGGTTTACGTCTTTGCGCGGCTCTTTGCCGAAGAATTCCTTAACCTTCTCCTGCACCAGCGGCATACGGGTCTGACCGCCCACCAGGATAACTTCGTCGATTTCAGAGGCCTTCATGCCAGCGTCCTGCAGAGCCACTTTACAGGGCTCGAGGCTGCGCTGAACCAGCTCTTCTACCAGCGATTCCAGCTTGGCGCGGGTCAGTTTCACGTTCATGTGCTTGGGACCAGACGCATCTGCAGTGATGTACGGCAGGTTTACGTCGGTCTGCTGGCTGCTGGACAGCTCGATCTTGGCCTTTTCGCCGGCTTCCTTCAGGCGCTGCATGGCCAGGGAGTCACCGCGCAGGTCGATGCCGCTGTCTTTCTTGAACTGGTCCGCCAGGTATTCGATGACCTTCATGTCGAAGTCTTCACCACCCAGGAAGGTATCCCCGTTGGTGGCCAGTACTTCAAACTGGTGCTCGCCGTCTACGTCGGCAATCTCGATGATGGACAGGTCAAAGGTACCGCCGCCCAGATCGTAGACCGCTACGGTACGGTCGCCGCTCTGCTTGTCCATGCCGTAGGCCAGCGCAGCAGCAGTCGGCTCGTTGATGATCCGCTTAACTTCCAGGCCGGCAATCTTGCCTGCATCTTTGGTGGCCTGGCGCTGGCTGTCGTTGAAGTAAGCCGGCACGGTGATAACCGCTTCGGTTACGGTCTCGCCCAGGTAGTCTTCTGCAGTCTTCTTCATCTTCTTGAGGACTTCGGCAGAAACCTGCGGCGGAGCCATCTTCTGGCCTTTCACTTCTACCCAAGCATCGCCGTTATCAGCCTTGGCGATCTTGTACGGCACCATCTTGATGTCTTTCTGAACCACGTCGTCTTCAAAACGACGACCGATCAGACGCTTGATGGCATACAGGGTATTTGCCGGGTTGGTGACCGCCTGGCGCTTGGCAGACTGGCCAACCAGTGTTTCGTTATCGTCGGTGTAGGCAATGATGGACGGGGTGGTACGATCACCCTCGGCATTCTCGATTACCTTTACCTTGTCACCATCCATGATGGCCACGCAGGAGTTGGTGGTTCCCAGGTCGATACCAATAATTTTGCTCATCGAATCACTCCAAGATCTTTCTGAATTCTGCTCCGGAGTGAGACCACCCCGGCTGTCGCTGTTTAATCGCTATATTGGCGCTTTCAGCGGCTTTTCAAGCCCCGACGGCGCCTTTTTTGATCAATTTTCTGCTTTTGCCACTACAACCATGGCCGGACGAACAACACGGCCGTTCAGCAGATAACCCTTCTGCACCACCGCCACCACGCTATTGGGCTCGGCATCCGGGGCCGGCACCATAGACATGGCTTCGTGCTGCTGCGGGTCGAACGGTTCACCCACCGGGTTCAGCTGCTCCACGTTGAATTTCTTCAGGCTGCTCATGAACAGGCTGAGGGTCATTTCCGCGCCTTCGCGGATAGAAGCCACCAGTTCGCTGGCGTCTTCCTGCCCTTCCGTGCTTTCCACGGCCTTCTCCAGGCTGTCGGCCACCGGCAGCAATTCCTTGACGAATTTTTCCAGCGCAAACTTGTGCGCCTTTTCCACGTCGATCTCGGCCCGGCGGCGCACGTTCTGCATTTCTGCCTGGGAGCGCAACGCCTGGTCCTGATACTCCTGTAGCTTGGCCTTCAGGGCATCCAGCTCGGAACCCTCTTGCCCCGCCTCGCCAGCTTCCGGCTCGGCATCAGCCTGTTCCGCCTGTGCGGCTTCGTTCAGCTCTTCTTCTACCTGTTCGTTGCGCTTTTCGTCAGCACTCATGACAACTCCTGATGGATTTTCCCAGGGCCCGAAGGCCTGCGGCTGGTTTAAGCCCCGCCCGTTTCAGGGCAGGAAAATACGACTTTGCGAACGAATATGGGGCCCGCCGGGCGGGTTTCAACCTTCCGGGATGCATTCTTTACAAATTCGGGGCACAGGTTATTTGCAAACAGGAAAAACCCTGTATATATTCACAGCAACTGTATGGAATCACAGTATTCGAAATTTTCAGAGACAACAGACTCTGAACGGAGGTAATCAGCATGCTTATCCAACTGACGGTCTCGAACTACGCCATTGCTGAACGGGTTGAATTGCAGTTCAGCAAGGGCATGACAGCACTCACCGGCGAAACCGGTGCTGGCAAGTCTATCGTTCTGGATGCCCTGGGCCTGGCCATGGGCGGCCGCGCAGACGCCGGAGCTGTGCGCCACGGAGCCGAGCGTGCCGATATCAACGCCAGTTTCGATATCTCGAGAATTCCGGAAGCCCGGCAATGGCTTGAAGCCCACGAACTGGATGACAAGGAAGACTGCATCCTGCGCCGCACCATCCGCAAAGATGGCCGCAGCAAGGCGTTTATTAACGGCCAGCCCTGCCCGCTGTCCCAGCTCAAAGAACTGGGCGGCCTGCTGATGGACATCCACAGCCAGCACCAGCACCAGTCACTGCTGCGCAAAGACACCCACCGCAAACTGCTGGACGAGTTCGCCGGCGCCGAACAACTGGCCGACCAGGCCCGCAACGCCTGGAAAGTCTGGAACGCCACCCGCCAGAAACTGGAACAGCGCCGGCACAATGCCGACGAAACCGAGGCCAGGCTGCAACTGCTTCGCTATCAGGTAGAGGAACTGGACCGGCTGGCACTGGAAGACGGCGAACAGGAGGCCCTTGAGCAGGAACAGGCCCAGCTGAGCCAGGCGGATGCAGTACTGCACAGCAGTCACCAGGCCGCCCTGCTCTGCACCGAAGATGACACCAGCGCAGCCGCCCTGGTACGCCAGGCCCTGCAGCAACTGGAGCAACTGCCGCTGGAAGTGCCGGCACTGGCCGATACCCTGCAGATGCTGAACGAAGCACAGATCCAGATTTCCGAAGCCGGCGACAACCTGCGCCGGTTTGTCGACGACTATGAAGCCGACCCGGCGCGGTTGGCCGAGGTGGAAGAACGCCTGAGCGCCATTTACCAGATGGCCCGAAAGCACCGGATTACCCCGGAAGAGTTGCCGGAACTGCACCAGCGCCTGGCCGCAGAACTGGCCGAACTGGACGGCGGCGAAGGCAGCCTGGAACAACTTGAAGTTGAGCTGGAAAACCTGCGCCAACAATTCGATGAGCTGGCAGCACAGCTGTCTGCCAAACGGGAACAGGCCGCCATGGAGCTGGACCAGCGGATTGCCCGGGAACTGGCCCAGCTAAGCATGCCCAACATGCAGTTTGTCACCCACCTGAGCGGCAATACTGACAACGAGCCGGCACCCCATGGCATGGAAGATATCGAATTCCTGGTCAGCGCCAACCCCGGCCAGCCGGCGCGCCCACTGGCCAAGGTGGCCTCCGGCGGTGAATTGTCACGGATCAGCCTGGCCATCCAGGTGGTTGTGGCACAAACCTCCACAACACCCACGCTGGTGTTCGATGAAGTGGACGTAGGTATTGGCGGCGGCACTGCCGAAGTGGTGGGCCGACTGCTGCGGTCACTGGGGGATAACGGCCAGGTACTGTGTGTGACTCACTTGCCGCAGGTGGCCGCCCAGTGCCATCAGCACCTGTTTGTCAGCAAGTTTACTGAGAAAGAAGCGACTTACTCGCGCATTGAGGCACTGGATGACCAGGGCAGGATCAGCGAGGTAGCAAGAATGCTGGGTGGCGTGGACATGACCGAGCACACCATTGCCCATGCCCGGGAGATGTTCGTAAAGGGCCAGGCGACCCATCACTGAAATCCCCCTCTCGATTCGGAGAGCTTCGGGGCCGGCACTTGCTGGCCCCTTTTTTTATCGTTTGATTACTTCTTACCGGCGTTCAGAGGTTTTACGTACAGGATCAGGCTGTGATCGACAATCTCGTAGCCGTGTTCTGCCGCAATCTTCTGCTGACGCTCTTCGATGACCTCGTCCACAAACTCGATCACTTCACCGGTCTGGGTGCAGACCATGTGGTCGTGGTGATCGTCGCCGGCCATTTCGAACACAGCATGGCCGCCTTCAAAGTTGTGGCGCAATACCAGGCCAGCTGCCTCAAACTGGGTCAGCACCCGGTAAACGGTCGCAAGGCCCACATCGTCACCCTGGTCGAGCAACTTCTTGTAGACGTCTTCAGCACTCAGATGATGCTCCTTGGCGTTCTCCAGAATATTGAAGATTTTCACCCTGGGCAGAGTAACCTTAAGACCGACTTTTCGTAATTCGGCGTTTTCAGATGGCATGCTACTATTCACTCGTTGGTGTGCCTTACGGCTTCCGGTATGATGAAGCCGCCGTTCAACGGTTAAACCCGTTTCACACCTGCCAAAGGCAGGCGATTTCAAGATAGAGGATTTCCCCTGGCGATGCAAAAGCTCACCGCTATCATTCTTATTGGCATTTTATCCTTGTCAGGCTGCGTCTTCCCCGGCGTTTACAAGATCAACGTACAGCAGGGAAACATTGTTACCGACGAAGAGCTGACTGAACTCTCCGAAGGCATGCCACGCAGCCAGGTACACGCGGTACTGGGCAGCCCGCTGATGCTGAACCCGTTCGATCCTTCCAGGGAATACTACGTGTACACCTTCCAGCGAAGGGGTGGTGACATCGAAGAACAACGCATCATCGTTTACTATAACGGCGACCAGTACAGCCACTACGAAGCCCAGCTGCTGGAAGAAACCCCGGCCTACTAAGCTTCAGGCTTTCTTTTTGGCCCGGTTCAGGCGCGCCTGTTTCGGGTCGATCTTGAGCGGCCGGTACAGCTCTACCCGGTCGCCTTCCCGCAACTCGTGGCTGGCGGGATCTTTGATCACCTTGCCGAACACGCCCATATCAATCGTGTCCGGCTCGATTTCCGGAAAGATATCCACAATACCCGAAAGCTTTACCGCCTCCAGCGCCGTGGTTCCCTCCGGAACCTTGACCGGCACAATCTGCTGCTTGTCGGGCCGGGCGTATGCCACCTCTACCTGCATTACACCAATCCTCTGCGATAGATTTCATCCGCGCGACGGCAGAAGGCGTCCACCATGGTGTTGGCAGCCTGGTTGAAGACCGGGCCGAAGGTCATTCGGGACAACGAGCCGCCAAACTCAAACTCCAGCGTGAGGATAACCTTACAGGCATTGTCGTCCAGCGACCGGAAATGCCAGCGACCGGTCAGGTTCTTGAGCGGGCCATCCACCAGCTTCATTTCGATGCTTTCCGGCATCAGCAGCTGGTTGCGTGTAGTCAGGCGATGTCGCACACCACCCTTGGCGATTTCCAGTGACGCCATAATCTCGGCATCGGTACGCTCGTGCACTTCCGCCCCGGCGCACCAGGGCAGAAACTCGGGATAACGCGCCACGTCGTTGACCAGGTGGAACATGCGTTCGGCCGAATGCATAACCAGCGCGGTTTTATCAATCTGATGAGCCATGTAAAACGGAATTCCTGCGCTTTTTACTACTACTGACACCAACCGCTGTCACCGGCCGATGGGTCATTCACCATGATACTGGATATCCGGCCCGTTTGGGGCGTTTTCAACCAGCGCCGAAGCTTCGGCAACCGGCGTACCCGGCCCGCACCAGATCGCATCGTTGCCGTGATCACAAAGATTAGACAATGAAAAGATGGTGTACTGAATACCGACCCACAACGCCACAACCGGCAGCACCAGCCGCATCACCCAATACCAGAGCTTGCGGAAAAACGCCGGGGCATCGCCCAGAATCTGCGCACTGTAGCGGCGAGTCAGACACCAGCCGGCGAAGGTGGCAACAAGCATGGCAACCACCGGAATCAGGATGCCGCCGGTCACAAGCTCCAGCCAGCGGTAAACCGTGGCACCTGCCAGCTGATAATCGGCCCAGACGTTGAACGAAAACAGCGAGGCCAGGCCCGCCAGCCACACCGCCAGGCCCACACACACCACAGACCATCCCCTTGGCGCGCCGAGCCATTCCCGCAACCAGCCCACCACGGGCTCCAGCAGGGAGATAGAGGTCGCCCAGACAATCAGCACCACCAGCAGGAATACCGCGGTGATCACTACCTGGCTGAACGGCACCTGGGCCAGTGCCACCGGCAGCGAGACAAACAACAGGCTGAAGCCTCGCTCGCCATCCAGGCTGGTGCCGTCAAGCGCAATGGAAAACATCATCACACCGGCAACAATCGCCACCAGGGTATCCATCAGCACCACCGCCAGAATGGATCGTTTCAGGCGGGTTTCCGCCGTGGTGTAGGCACCAAAGATCGCCCATACCCCGACCCCGAGCCCCAGGGTGAAAAATGCATGGAAGAAGGCTGCCTTGATGCTGTCGAGGCTTAACTGTTCCGGCCGGAAGGTCAGAATGTGATCAATGCCGGATTCCAGCCGCCCATGCCCGGCGGACAGGGCAAACAACACCGCCAGCAACACTAACGTACAAGGCACCACAATGCGCAGCGAACGCTCCAATCCCTTCACGACACCCCGTGCCGACACCGCCAGTACCAGTAGCAGGAAGAACCCGTGCCAGGCCATAAACTCCCGGTAACGCTCCGGGCTTGAAACCAGCTCGGTCAGCACCGCCGAAGCGGAAGTTGTGGTCGCACCGCTGAACTGGCCGGAAGCACCGGCAAACACATAGGCCAGCACAATGCCGCCAAACACTGCGGTAAATGACAGTACCAGGAAGGCTGCAATCACACTCAGGGGACCGGTCAGGTGCCACAAGGGGTGGCTGCCGGCGTTGCGCACAAAGCCATCCATCGCCAGCACGATCCCGTGCCGGGAGTGCCGCCCGAACACCGCCTCTGTCACCATCAGTGGCAAAGCCACCAGCAACAGGCACGCCAGGTACAACAGGATAAACAGACCGCCACCGTGAATACTGGCCAGGTAGGGAAACTGCCACAGGTTGGCAAGGCCCACGGTTGCACCAACCGAGGCCCAGAAGAAGCTGGATTTACGGGTAAACGACCCTATGGATGTCTGGTACTTGTGCGGCATTCCGGCCCCTGAAAAGCTATAGCCGCTTATTGTAGCCGATGCCGGCGGCGGTAAACGACCATTGTGGCACCCCGGCGGCGAAATCGTGACCCGTCTGGCAGACCTGAGCTACAATGCCCGCTTTGCCGGCCCTCTATTAACCGCCGGCCAAGTCATTCTTCCGATCCCGGACAGGATTCATGAGCAAGAAGAAAGCAAGCGGACCAACCAGTAACACCATTGCCCTGAACAAGAAGGCAAAGCACGAATACCACATCGAGGAACGCTTCGAAGCGGGCCTGGCCCTGCTTGGCTGGGAAGTGAAGTCTCTGCGTGCCGGCAAGGCGCAACTGGTAGATGCCTATGTCCTGCTCAAAGACGGCGAAGCCTGGCTGCTTGGCGCCCACATTACACCGCTCAATACGGCGTCTACCCATGTGATTGCCGACCCCACCCGCACCCGGAAACTGCTGCTGCACGCCAAGGAAATTGCAAAGATTATCGGCCAGGTCAACCAGGCCGGGCACACATGTATCCCGCTGGCGCTATACTGGAAAGGCAACAAAGTGAAGTGCGAGATCGCCCTGGTAAAAGGCAAGAAGCTGTTCGACAAGCGGGCGACAGAAAAAGAGCGGGACTGGAACCGGCAGAAGCAGCGAATTATGCGCGAAGCCAACACCTGAGGCTGAGACACAAGGAGGGGGTATGTCACCACAACGGGCAGCCATGTCGTCGGTAGACCGGTCCTGGCTGCGCATGGACACCCCGGAAAACCCCATGATGATTTCGGCGGTATTGATGTTCGAAAAGCCGATCGACATCACTCGCCTGAAGCGCACCCTGGAGGAGCGCTTCCTTAAGTTCCGGCGCTTCCGCCAGCGCATCGTAGACAAAGGCGACAGGGTTTACTGGGAAGACGACCCGCTGTTCGATCTCGACAACCACCTGCACCGCATTGCCCTGCCCGGCAAAGCCGGCAAGGATGAACTCCAGGCGCTGGCCAGCGACTTCAACAGCAGCGCCCTGGATTTCCGGCGCCCGCTCTGGCAAATCCACTATATCGACAATTTTAACGGCGGCTGCGCGCTGCTGGTGCGCATTCACCACTGCATAGCAGACGGCATCTCCCTGGTTCGGGTACTGCTTTCCCTTACGGATAAATCCCCCGAAGCCAGGCCAAAAAAAATCTCCAGCAAACCGAAACCTGCCAAAAAACCGGAAGGCACGCCCGCCTCCCGCTTCCTGCACCGCCTGGTAGACAGCGGCCAGGCGGGGTGGCAGCAGGCGAGACTGTTCCTGGACTCCGTCCGTGAAGAACCCAACTACCCGCTCAAGCTCGCCACCACGGCCGGCGGCATTGCTGCGGACCTGGTAAAACTCGGGCTGGCTCCCTTCGAACCGAAAACCAGCCTGAAACAACAACTGGTTGGCCGCAAACAGGTCGCCTGGGCCGAACCGCTCGACCTGGATGACGTCAAAGCCTGCGCCAAAATACTCGGCGGCACCGTTAACGATGTTCTGTTGTGCGCCGCCACCGGTGCCCTGAGCCGGCATTTCACCGAACAACACCAGACCATCCCGGACTGTGGCATTCGGGTAGCAGTGCCTTTCAACCTGCGCCCGCTGGACCAGCCGATCGAGACCCTGGGCAACCAGTTCGGCCTGGTACTGGTGGGCCTGCCCGTTGAAGTTACCGACCCTCTGATGTGCTTCCGCCAGGTGCAGGAAAACATGAACCGGCTAAAGCGTTCCTACCAGGCCCAGGTCACCTACAGCCTGCTTGATCTGTTCGGTCGCGGCCCCGATATCCTGGAACGACGGGCACTGGACCTGCTCAGCAACAAAGCCTCTGCGGTACTGACCAACGTGCCCGGCCCCCGGCACGCCGTGTACCTGGCCGGCAGCAAACTGGTTCAGCCCATGTTCTGGGTACCCCAAAGCGGCAACATCGGCATTGGCATGAGCATTTTCAGCTACGCCGGCACCGTACAGTTCGGAATTACCATCGACAAAGGCATCCCGGCAGACCCGGTTGCGGTGATGGAATACTTCCGCGACAGCTTCCAGAATCTGTACCAGGCCGCAAAGGCCAAGGGCTCGGCAGGGGATCTTCGCGCTGCGTCGTGATACGGATAGGTACAAATAACCGCCACGATAGTGAAACACCCCTTGAAGTATCGGGAGCCGCCCACATATACTCCAAGTAAGAGGGGACGACATGGCTTCGACGCTGGTGGCGAACCCTTGGGTGCATGTCGAGATGGCAGCCAATCTCGTTAATCCAAAGCTGCAACGCAATAGTCGCAAACGACGAAAACTACGCACTAGCAGCGTAAGCTGCTAGTCGTCCTGACCGGGTCGCCCGTAGCTCGGAAGCAACATCTCAGGACGTCATCGCTTACGGGATGCTCCTTTATCCAGAGCTCACTGGCTAAAGGCTAAGATTTAAAGAGCTCGCCTCTTGCACCCTGGCCTTCGGGTCGCTTGAGGTTAAAACAATAGAAGGACACTAAGCATGTAGATCTCAAGGCCTAGTGCTGGCGGACGCGGGTTCAATTCCCGCCGTCTCCACCACCTTCCAAGAGAAAAGCCCCTGATTTCAGGGGCTTTTTTCGTTAATGCGCTCGCATTTTCAGTTCAACTGTCCTCAAAGTGTCCACCCCCACTTTTCCGCACAAGTAACGCCAACCAAGCGCAACCACAGTATCTAGTGATCGCTGCGAACGACTTCGATGGCGCGGGATTAGGGGAATTCAAGCAGTTTTTCATTGATTTTATCTGCTAGAACGCGACAACCAATAGTTGCTGACTGCTTCACAGAACACTACATCCTGTCATAATGACAAAGGATTAACACTAAATGTGGGCATCAAGGAGTTTTTGGTATGGATGCGTAACCTTTTGTAACAAGGAAATGAAGATGAGCGTATACGCAATTTCTTACGACCTCAACAAACCAGGCCAGAATTACGATGGCCTATATCAGGAGATAAAAAACTTCGGAGGGTATTGGCATTACCTGGATTCGATGTGGTTAGTAAGCACCAGCCTATCAGCCACTCAAATGAGCGAAAGGATGCTAAAACACACCGATTACAACGATCAATTTTTGATCATTCGAGTGGTTGATGATTACCAAGGTTGGTTGCCAAAAGCTGCTTGGGCGTGGATACACCAGCACATATCAGAAAAAGCATGCGCTTAGGAGGACGATGATGGCTAAAACTGTCAAAGGAAAAAAGAAAGTGCACGTGCCAGCGCACGAGAAGAAAGGTAAGAACGGTAAAAGGATCAAGATCCGGGAGCATTACCGTTCTACCCCGAACTAAGGCAACTACGTAAGTAATTACTCAGTCACCGGGTGGGGGCCCGGTGGCTGGTAATTAAAGAGGACATCGAACGAATTTTCAAGTTAACACGTCAATTCATGTAGTGGGCTTTTGGAGACTGCATGCTTTAAGTAGTCAGGGGAAAGGTGTGAATAACGCATGGTCATTGTGATCGTTGAATGCCCCAGGATCTTCTGCAAGCTAAGAATATCACCTCCATTCATCACGAAGTGACTCGCGAAAGTATGCCTGAGCACGTGTGCAGCCTGTCCTGCAGGTAGCTTGATACCTGACTTGTCCAGGGCTCGACGGAAGGCTGAGAGCGAGAAGGAAAACTCTCCGTGTTTCTCCAGGTGCTTCCGAATCTCTTTGAATAGCTCCGGTGCAACTGGCACTGATCTGGATTTTCCGCTTTTGGTATTCACGAACGTCAGTTTTCCTTCCTGGACGTGACGTAGCTGCAGGTTTTCAGCTTCACCCCATCTGGCACCGGTCGCCAGGCAGATTCTGGTCAGCAGATGAACGTGTGGATTCTGACTGAACTCCTCGATGGTTTTCAGCAAGTGCCGGATCTGCTCGATAGTGAGCCACGATAGCTCCCGTTCATCCAGGCGGATCATCTCGACGTTTCTAATCGGGTTGTCGAAGTCGATGTCGTTCAGCCGGTGCAGTTGGTTATAGACCGCATTCAGATAACCGAGGTGGTTGTTTCAGGGTTTTCTTGCTAGCGCCCTCTTGGAGCTTGTGGGCGCGGTATGCCAGAAAGAGTGTGGGCGTGACGGTTCTGGCAGCAGGATTGCCCATATAGTCTGCGATAGCTTCCAGACACCGCTTTCTGCGTTCTCCGTCTTTCAGGTGGACGCCCTTAGCGTTGTACCAGAGTTTAATGAGTTGTTTCAGGGACCGGTTGTCCGCTTTCGAGGGATTCCAGGCTTGTTGCTCGGAGCGCTTGCCCATCACAAAGGCTTCGAAGCGTTTGGCTTCGGCTTTGGAGTCGAAGCTTTTACGGATGCGTAAGGCGGCGACGAAGATCACCTCTCGGTCTGCGAGTGCTTCCGGGAGCTGGTATGGCTGGGTCAGGTCAGCTTCATGGGCGTAGATGGTGCCCGCTCGCTGCTCCAGTACCCGGAATCCGTGGTGCTGGATATCGACGATCAGGCAGTCGTAACCGGCATCGGCCCACGGCCTGGCCATAGCGCCGGAATAGTCGAACAGAAAGACAGCCAGGGCTTTCATGAGTGCACCTCCAACGCCACGCCGTTACGGCGGGTGCCGGGTTTTACGCTCAGGGTGCTGAGTTGTTCGGGGCGCAGCAGTACCGAGCGGGGTTTGTGGCCCTTGGCGCGCTCGAAATAGGTGATGAACCGGTCGATGTAGGCCAGCAGGTTGATGGCCTGCTTGGTTTGCCGGAACTCGCTGATGGGCTGGATGGGCTTATGGGTCATGCCCTGCCCTGGCTGGCCGTAGGTTACCTGGATCATGCGGCAGCCCTCAGTGCGGTGCAGGCCTGCCCTACTGCCCAGGCATTAAAGTCGCGGGTGTCGTCCTGGAGCATGAATTCGCCCCAGGAGATGCTCAGGCGGATGCCGTACCAGTAGAGGTCGGAGTCGATGCCCATATAAGAGGCGGCCATGTCAGAGACCTGGCTGGCGCGGTAGGTGGCCAGTTCGTAGTCTCCAGTGCCCCAGGCTTCGCAGGCTTGCTGGAAGCGCAGGCGCATGTTGGTTTTCTTCTGGTTGCGAACGTCCGGTGTCATTGCCAGTCCTCCTGGTCCAGTGCGCGCTGCGACAGGGCGGCGATGTTCACCACCCTCACGCGGCCAATCTTGAGTGACGGCAGGTGGCCCTTTTCGATCTGGCCCCTTACCTGCCCTTCCGTGAGCCCGGTGAGCTGGGCGTAACGCTCCTGACTCATCACCGGCGTGGCTATCAGAATGATCTGTTTTGCTCGTCCACTGTTTTGCACTCTGCTACACTGTCTTACACACAAAACGACACCGAATAAGAACATAATCGTGTGTCAACGAGACCAATACAACACTTTAGGGTGTCATTGCAATACCTTAACGTGTTTATTTTTGATCTAAGCGAAACACAAAATGCAACACGACACACAGAACGATGCCGCCTTAGCAATCGGGCAACGACTTGCAGAAATCAGAAACGGCAAAAGCCAAGGCGCTTTTGCCGAAGAGCTAGGCATTCACAAAAATTCGCTTGGTCACTACGAGCGCGGAAACAGGGTTCCAGACGCCGCAGTGCTCCTAAAGCTTGTAGAGATGGGATTCAGTGCAAACTGGGTTCTAACGGGTGAGGGAAGTAAGGATGCAAAAGGCTCAAAAGAAGGTTTAAACCAAGATATCGAGAAACTCAGAAAGTTAGATGAGGAGTTTGCTCTGATACCTGGTTACAACGTGCAGGTAGCATCTGGTCATGGCTCCCTCGCCGGGGACGAATCACCAACCAGGGAGCTTGCCTTTCGCCGCAAATGGCTTAGGTTCCGAGGATTGCATGAGCAGGATTTGGCATTGGTGTTTGCCAAGGGTGATTCAATGGAGCCCACGATTTCAGACAACGAAACCGTTATGGTGGATACGAGTGAAAAAAAACTAAGAGATGGACATATCTACGTTATTCGAAACGGGGATCACTTGCTCGTTAAGAGAATCCAAACGCTCTGGAATGACGGCGTTCAACTTTTAAGTGACAACAAGGAGTATCCTCCTCAAGAAATCAATAGTGCTGACTTGGGTAGCCTTGAAGTAATCGGAAAGGTTGTTTGGGTTGGAAAAGACCTTTAAGTTAATTTAAGGGATTACGATGCCACTTTATGACCAAGATATCACACAAGAGAAGCTAACTATCAGAAACTTTCTTAGCATCACAAATGCCGAGATTGAAATTAAGCCAATCACCATACTTATTGGTAGGCAGGCGAGTGGAAAAAGCATAATTGCAAAGCTAACATACTTCTTCAGAACATTCCTAGGAGAGACATTCGTAAGCTCAATTAGGAAAAGAGAAAACAAGCCAAACATAACGAAAGCTGCCAAAGAAAACTTTAAAAAAATATTCCCAGCATACGCTTGGGAAAAAGATCATTTCTCCATAGCCTACCAAGCTGGAGAGTATTTAATCGTAGTGAGCAACAAAGGCTCACTATCTTCTTTTACGTTTGAGTACTCTAAAAACCTACAATCACTACACTTAAAAACTAAAAACGATTTTAGGAAACTAACCAACATCAAGCAAAAGAAGAGAAGAGGCGACGAGCAAGAAGATATTTTCGAATATAGCTTCGAAGAAGAAATGGCATTCGAAGAGACCCTAAAAAATAATGGTGTAGATAAAGATCCTTTTTCAAAAGGATTATTCATACCCGCTGGGCGTTCATTTTTTTCATTCTTACAACAAAACTTGTTTAATTTTCTTAGGCAAAGCGGAATTGTTGACACCCTAATAGCGGACTTTGGCAGTTTCTATGAGAGAGTAAAGAACGTATATCACAATAAAAAAGTCGACCCGACTAACATTTTGCTAAGACGTTACAAAGTAAAAAAGGCAGATGCAAAAAAGCTTGATCAATTAACAAGAAGCATACTAATCGGCGAGTATGTAAGGGAAGAGAACAAAGACTGGATAGTAAACGAAACACGAAAGGTTAATGTTGCGAACGCATCATCGGGACAGCAAGAAACACTTCCTCTTCTTCTTGCATTGAGGCTATGGCCGCTTTTTTCTGGAAATCATGGTTCGAACGAAAAGCGAGGACAATTATTTATAGAGGAACCGGAGGCCCATCTTTTCCCGGAGTCTCAAAAAAGTATAGTTGAATTAATTGCAACTATACACAACTTAACCTATACAAGATTTTTTATAACAACACACAGCCCATACATTTTAACAGCACTAAATACATTAATATACGCAAACAATATATCGAACGAAGAAAACAAAGGGCAAGTAGAAAAAATAATAGAAAAATCATCTCAGATAAACAAAAACGATGTTTCAGCCTATTCTGTAGAAAAAAATAGAGCAAAGCCAATTTTTGATATCGAGTATGGACTGATTGAAGCGGAAACCATTGATACAATTTCCGACGAAATTTCAAAAGAATTCGACATGTTATTGGAACTATAAAATGCAGATCCCTAAAAAATGCATTGAGGAAACTAATGATCCAATAAAATCACCATCAGAAAAAGGAAAGTCAATAACAATAAAAAACCCGACCCGAAAAACGGTTAGACTGATTCAAATTGACGATTGCGCAATAACAAAAGGCGAGCGCTGCGATATGCTGATAGAAGTAGACTGCAGAAATATCGCCTTATTCGTCGAATTTAAAGGCGGAGACATTAAGCATGCAATATCTCAACTAAGAACAACAATATGCTCACTAAACCAGAGAGTATCAAAGAAAGAAAAAATAGCAGTTGTTATAGCTGGAAAAACAAACCCCAGCATCAAAACATATATCCAAAAAGCAAAAGCCGAATTTAAAACAAAGCTAAAAACAAAACTACTAATGGGTTCGAAAGTAAGCGAACATCATTTATAATGTAGGCTCCGTTCGCCAAGCTTATCGGATATTTACACACATGCGCCACGATGACGGTCGTAAACTTGATCACAAAACATTAGAAGCCATT
>Ga0208180_1000135_pt1 | contig 71639 bp, 78 predicted proteins | sample MalvireepMed_s16_FD_184241 | JGI IMG/M metagenome (GOLD analysis project Ga0208180, IMG submission 184241) | Marine viral communities from the Global Malaspina Expedition - Malaspina viral metaG DeepMed_s16 (SPAdes) (version 2) | ecosystem: Environmental > Aquatic > Marine > Oceanic | place...
GATCATATCGTCTAAACAGGTGGTGTACAGGGTAAGTTGCTCGCGGGGTTGTCCTTGTTGATATTCCATTCATGAAATTAATCTTTTTAAATGAAATATCCTAAGTTTTGAGACAGTCTGACGGTCTTGTATAACAATCAGTTGCGGATTGATTTAAAACTAAGATAGCTAAAATTCCCGACTTTTATGCTTGCGCGGTTGTGTCCGCAGGACACAAAGCCGCAATTGTTGTTATACGGTGTTAGCCACAGTATTTTCATTAATAATCTTGAATTAAGACATCTGTTGGAATGTGAAGTTTAGTGTTTAAATTTCTAACCATTTCCAGTGTCAGTTTTCTTTTCTTATTTAGTATTTCACTTACACGGCTTTTAAATCCGAAAACTTCCGCTAAATCTTTTTGTTTCATTCCCATTTGTTCCATCCTAAATTTTATGGCTTCAATTGGGTCTGGCATTTCTATGGGGAAATGTTCATTTTCATATTTGTCAATTAATATTGATAATATTTCAAGTTCGTCGCCCTCTGTAGTTCCTAATTTTGCATCAAAAATTTCCTCAAGTCTATTAAGTGCATTTTGATAATCTTTTTCGGTTTTTATAGGTTTAATAGTCATATCTAAATTTCGTTAGCATCGATTTTGTCATATTCTGCGTGAGTTCCAATAAATCTTATCCAGCATATTTGATAGTCAAAATTGAACTTTACGATTAGTCGATAATTATTTCCTTTAATGTCAAAAACAATTCTATTATCTTTTAAAATACTAGCTTTTGGATAATCTTTCTTTAAATCATTTATTGTTTTCCAAGACGTTTTTTCTGTTTCTCTAAACCAAGCTTTTAATTGCTGTTCACTATCGGCGTGTTTTTTCCAGAAATCCCGTAAAGTACTTTTAGCGATAACTCTCAATTCTTTTTTTTTACAAATATAATAAAAAGTTACCGTTTTGGTATTTTTTAGGTGTTTTTTTATATTGTGGCTAACGGTTAGTATATGAAAAGTAGGCGTTTTTGAAGCTCGAACCTTTCAGTTACGCACAAACTTTGATACGAGCCAAAGCCCTTGAGTTTATTACTATCTCGCCTATTTTTTATATACATTGTTAGCTGCTGGCTTTTTTATTCAATTTCAATATCTTTTGTTTCTTGGTCTAACTTTCCTTTAAAATTTGGAACTGGTCTCTCTTCTTTCTCTAACTCAGTTTCGACAATTCCGTTCTCTTTAATGTCTTTAATCAACCATTCCATTTCCATAATTTCTTTGCGTTGAGCTTTAATAATGTCGTCTGCAAGTTTTCGAACTCTAACGTCTTTTATTTTTGCTCTTTCGCTCGTCAATATCGCAATTGAATGATGTGGAATCATTCCTTCCATATAATCGGTATCAGTTACAGTTACCTGACTCCTTACCAACCAAATTGCTCCAATAATCATCAAAGCTCCCAATCCAAATATTGCAGTGTTAGCTTTTTTACTCTTATACATATTAAGCATATAGAGAAGCATAATGATTATCATTGAGCCACCCATAATAATGGTCATAAATAATCGAGTTTCACTAAACCAAAAGTGGTCGATTATTTGATAAGAATGAGTGTACATTAAAAAAAACATTGCAATCATTGAAGTCGCAATCATTGCAAAAAATTTCCCGTATTTCTTTTTACTGTTATGTTCGTTTTCCATTTTGTTTAAGTTTTGAGTTATTTTTTATTCAGCTTGCAGCTAACTTGTTATATCAGCACAAATATAGTTGATTATCAGAGTCCCTGTCGGGATATCAACACTTTTTATTGCTCTTTTTCATTTTCTGTTATTGGCAAAATCACGCCGTAAAACCCAGCGCTAAAACAGGTTAAAGCACTGGGTTTTGTACGCAATTCCTGCGTGCTTTAACCATTATTCATCCATAGTTTATCCGTTGTTTTACCATTAAACCCCAGTGTTTATGGGCAAACAATGCTTAATTAACGGATAATCAATGATTAAAGGGCGAACAAAATCAAATGAATATTAGGTTATTTCCTAATTTGCATTTAGCTTAGTTACCTGATAATCAATAAATTAAAACTATTATGGGAATGATGTCAAATAACGGTGGAGGAATGTGGTCCGGGCTGGTTGGTCCGGTAGTATTCGTACAAGACAAAAATGGGAAAACTATTGTGCGTAGCAAGCCGGTTTACAAGAAGAAGAAACTTACCCCTAAGCGACAGGAAAGCTGTGATCGGTTTACACGTGGTGGTGATTTTATTAAACCGATATATCCGTTTTTAAAAACGAGTTTTACCGATTGGCTTGAAATGAAAACTGCTAGGGATGCTGTACGCAGTTATACACTTACATATGCGGTGAAACAAGAGCAGGGGAAGCCGGTGATCGACTATCCTAAATTCCTGATCAGTACCGGGAAGCGAAGAGCTTACCATCCTGTACAACAGCAACGGGAGCATACCGAAGTATTTCTGGAATGGCAGCCCGATAGCACGCAAGCCTTTGCGCATGCTGACGATCTGCTGAGTGTGATGGGCTATGTGCCACAAACCGGCGCGTATGTGTTTTTTGAAGCCTGCGCGACACGTGCTGCCGCACAGGTAGCATTAGAACTTCCGGAAGCGCTCGCAGCGGCGCCGGTACATTTCTGGGCAACCTTCAGCACTCCTACAGGCGATAGCTATGCTTACAGCACCTATTTAGGGCTGTTGTAAGCTTTCGGGAAGCCGGGGCTAGCCTTGCATACGCTTGAGCAATTGTTTGATATAGGCTTTACGCACCATAAGATCCTCTAGCGAGGCTTCATAAGTCTGCGTAGCGCTCAATTTTGGGAAGCTGAGTTTGCCTTTGGCCAGCGAGTTACTCACTAAGAGATTGCCATAATTAAAGGCGAGAATCAGCTGCTGCAAACCGTCCTTGGGTTGGGGTTTAAAGCCTAAACGGGCTGCGGTGCGTTGATTCACGATATAGCTCGTCCAGCGGAGGGTAAGCGGTGCTTCCTGCTGCTCATAGGTTGCTATAAGATGCAAAAGCCCTTCTAAGTAGTGTTGTAGAATAAATGCAGTCCGCGCTTTGCCCGACGCTTTAAAGTCTAAAACATAGACATAGTCAAACAAGGTGCCGCCGTGCAGGTTAAGCACGCCGTCTTTAGGTGCTTCGGCCAATAGGAAAACGGAATGATAGCTCAGCTTTCCGGCTTTGACCATTCCGGGGACGTCTACAAAGGGAGCCAGAAGTGTGATGAGTATAAAACAGATCAAAATACCCACAAACAAGAGGTGCAACCACCAGAAGAGAAGAAAAGCCAATATGCCAAGTATAACGGTAATGCCTATGGCATATAACATATAGCGGTTTTGTTCGGCTGAAGTTTTAGCGAAATAGGGGTGTTGAAACGTGTTGCGCATAACAAAGGATCACTTGCCCGCAAAACTCGTACTTTCCTGTGAATTGCAAAATGAGCGATCAGCTTTTCGACAAGTGCTTCAAAAGTTGGTTTAAGATCTCGTCTTCTTCATCCAGCAAATGATCACGAATAAACAGATCGGGGAGTACCCCTTCGGCGCGCTCACTTCCATTTACACGTACGATATAGCCTTTGGCAATTTGTACTTCAATACCGGTAATGGGTAAGGTATACCGAAACACAGACGCATATAAACTGGGATAATCTGCGGTTTCTTCGCCTACCAGGGTAGCCAACTTATAGTCTTGAAGCTGTGCTGCCGTCACTGCGGCCTGCGAATAGGATTGCCGGTTGATGAGTGCATACACCTTGCCGGTATACCGCAAGTGTTCCGGTTGGGGTGATGTAGGCTCAAAACGATAGGCGTATTGCGTGCCGTTAGGGCGGTTGAGTGCCCGCTTCCAAAAGGCAGCAGTCGTGTCTTGCTTGGCCCTGATGTGTGCTTTAAGCGCTTCGCTCGTTTTTAGCCGGAAGCTGGAATTCCATTGAAACGGCTGCCGGGCAAGATAGCCTACCAGATAGTCGCTAAAGGCATCATCCCCTCCGGGATTGTTTCTCAGGTCGATGATAAGGTTTGCACTTTTGCGCGTGTTGATCGCTGTAAAGGCCGAATCGATAAAGCTTTTATATTCTTCAAGCGCACCACTAAAAGCGCCCGGACTCAAATACGCAGCCTGCTCATAGAACTGCAGCTTTTGTGTGCTGTTGATCACTTCGTTTCTACGCATTTCATAAGCTTCTATCGCGGGTATAGCAGCTAAAGTGTAGGTTTTGGGATGACCGTCTTCCTGCAGCGTTACGCTGAAGTTTTCCTGTGTACCAAAGACTTGCCAGTAATAGCGCGGGAAAGAAAATCCTTCTAAAAACGCATTGCTAAAATAGGGACGTTCGGCAGCGATCTGGGGGCGTATGCGGGAGACGATCTCGGTTATGGGCTGCCCATTGATGCGTAGCAGCCGTGTTCCGGGGTGAATTTCAGCTTCTGTAGACCAATTCTTTCTTACATACACCGTATCGGCTTCAAAGGCAAGCTCCAGCGGGAAAACCGTACCGCCTTCTTGTGCATAAGCGATGTAGGACGGGGCAGGGAAATCAATAAGCGTGTGTCCGTTCTTCAATAAGGCGGGAAGCTGTTGCAGCAGGTTTGTGGTTTCTAAAAGGCTTAGAGAATCCTGCGTGATCTTGTTGTATACATCTTGATACCCTGCTTCAAAAGCTTCTGGAGTGGTATAGGCAAAGGCATTATAGTGCGCGTCGATCAGCGTTTTTTTAAGTGTGTTCAGTTCTTCTCTGACCTCTTGTTTGCTGAAATAGGTTTGACCAAAACTCAAGCTGGTCATTAAAAGGCCTAAGGTCAAAAGCAATTGATGTTTCATTTCAGAGGTTTTTTAAAAGATGAGGTGTCGGTATTTTCGTTTCCTGAAGCAGTGTCGCGCAATTCAAGCATGTCTTTGTTGCTATTGGGGAACAATTTTAAAAATTTCTGCGGAAGTGGTGCCGTAATTGCGACGGGTTGCAGTTTTTGCGGGTGATTAAACCGAAGACTGAAGGCGTGCAGATACATGCCTTTTCCCTGAAGCAGAAGTTCTTTGGGGCAATAGTCCCGATCGCCTAAGATGGGATGGCCTATTCCGGCGAGATGTTTACGCAGCTGATGCCGCCGCCCGGTTTGAGGTTGCAGGCGCACAAGATTGAGTTGTTCAAAACGTGGCGAAGCTACCGAAGCCACAAGGGTATACGCAGAAACGGCTGCTTTGCCGTCAATAGGTGTATTGATGATTCCGGAAGTCCGCATCACGCCAACAGTCACTGCATAATAGGTTTTGGTAATTGCTTTGTCTTCAAAAAGTTGGTTCAGCTGTCGAATGCTTTCGCGGGTTTTACCTACTAAAACAGCACCGGTAGTTGCATAATCCAGACGGTGTGCCGGTTGCGGCGTGCAGGCATCGGGTGCGCTGCTTGCATTTAGATTTTGCGGTAGCGCGCGCGCCACCGTTTTAAAACTGTTGCCGCTGACTAGGATTCCGGCAGGTTTGTATACCACAGCCAGAAATTCATCTTCATACAGCACATCTAAGGCCAACCGAAGCTTTTTCTGAGTACTCGGTTGTTGCGGTATGCGCAAGGTAAGCTGTTCACCACCTTTGATCCAGGTAGCCGTACTCGCCGGCCTACCGTCAATGCTTATGTAGCCTTTCTTCAGCAGTTTCTTCAATGCCGACTTGGTAGCAGCAGCCTTAAAAATGCCTACGCCGTATTCTTGTAACCGCAAGGGCTTTTCCTGAGGAGGGACGCTATGGGTTTCGGTGGTACTGATACTTTGCTTTTAAAAGAAGAGATTATAAAAGAAGCTGGAGTTTATGCGGCTTTTTTTCCGCTTAAAAACGGCTAAGGATTTTTTCATAGTAGTTTTCGCTTTAGGAACTTAAAAAGAAACTACTGCTGCAGTACGTAAAAGATAAAGCACGGCAAAAGTGCCTAAGCTTCCCACAACCAATGTGCCTTGCCAGTAAAACACACGAGGCGTCCACGTGTTCCACGCTTTTTTACCGTATGCTTTTTTAAAATGTGGGTGCGTAGTACAATAAAAGGCAGCGCTGATCACTACAAAAAGTAAGCAAGCAAGAAGGTAAAAGCTGTTCATAGTACGACTTTTAAGATTGATAGCTCAAGATAGGATTTTTAAAAAGATCTCTAGCTGTTGTGTTTAATCCATAAAATAGTGCAGCTAAGGACTAGCGTATTCCGGGTAATCCTTTAAGCTTCAAATCGGCATATACTTCCTGAACCCCATGATAGCTTTTGCCAAAGTCTATAGCTATGGTGTAGGTAATATTATAGGGTTTTAAAACAGCATCTACTTTGGCCTTGTTCCTTTTTGCGCTAGCTAAATTTTGGCGGTGTTTGTGTAGTGTGCCTATAGCCATACCTAGTGGAGCTAAGCCTATTGCCATTATGGTGAGCGGTACCGTTGAAATAAACCCTTGGTCGTAAACATAAACCCCAAAGAGGTAGCCACCGGCGATCACTGCCAGACCAATACTTAAAAAAGCAAAAAAGTAAACGTAGGTGAGTAGCTGTTGTTTCTGGAGTTTCGTGTAGTGGATGTTCACTTCTTTAAGTCGGTCTTCAAACTTCTGGTTCAATGTGATTTTTGAGCAGGTATTGCTGAATTCCGGCTTACGTGCGGTTAACGCACAGGTTGTTCCCTGAGCCAAACTTTTTTCTTGGTGGTCGCATAAATTGCAATGAAAAGAAGGATGCATCTGCTAAGCGGTGTTTTGATCGTTAAATAGGTCTGTGGAAGATACTCTTTTTCGCTTAGTAAACCTTGAAGTACACCTCGTGTATATCAATTCATGGATTAGCAAGGCTTAAGCATCCAATACGCCTGCCTCAATAAAACCTTCAGGAGATCTCGAAATGAAGCTTGTGTTTCTAGCGATTACCATCGCTGATTGCACCGAGATGGCTTATCGGGATACGCGTAAGCTGTACATCTTCTTTGTTGGTAGCATAGCCCACATACAGGTGCTCTTGCCAAAGCACACTTTTGGGGTAGCTGTAGCCGGCGCGTTTGTACTTGCCGGGCACGCGTAAGGCTTGTAGATCATTACCGCCACTGCGCAGTCTAAACGCTCTGTCGAAGAAAAACCCGTCATCGCTTAAGGTGATCACCAGCGGAAAGCGGCGTTTGCTGCCGGTGGGGTTGTTGACCATAAAGGCGGTGCCGTCGGGTAAATTCCCTGCGCTTTGTTTGGCTCGGGAATCGGGGGTGTTGATGAGTACGGGTGTAGACCATGTAACCCCCTGATCTTTGCTAAGGGAAGCCAATTTTTTAAACGAACTTTCCTGATCCCGAAATACCATTACGACAGCATCGTCGCTTCGGGAAAACCAGGAAGGTTCGATGCCGCGGCTCATCGTGGGGCTGCTGCCGGGCATTGGGGGTAGTGCTCCTGCGGTCCAGCCGCTTACCCCAAGGGGATCATCGGTATAATACGGGGTGCATTGCAGTCCCGGTTGCAGGTGAAAAGCAGTAAGCAAGCGACCACTTGGTAAAGCGCGTACATCTTGCTCGATGATGCCTAATACCGGCTGCCCGTAGGCTTCTGTTACCGGTCGTTCTTCTGTCCACTGTATACCGTCTGTAGAACTTCGGTAAACGGTATGGCCTTGCTTGGGATCTTTTTCAGCATCCTGCCATACATTGATATATGCGATCAAGGTCGTACCGTCACTATACCAGCCGCCGCTGGTTTTTATGCCGTGCTCTCCCATTGAGGTTAGTGGTTTTGGAGTGTCCCAATGCTGCCCGTCACTACTGCTGCTGTACATAACCTGAGTGTCTGGGCCGTCCTCATCTTTAGACGAACTCTGCCACTGCGCGTACAATTTGTCTTTAAACGGAAACAGAACCACCCCGTGATTGTAGGTGTTCTGCGTTGCTTTGGGAGCAAAGAGCGTAAAGGTTTCCGCTCCGGGAGCTTCATCTAAGCCTAAGGTATTGGGCTTGTCCAGATTAAAAAGCGGCGCAACACGAAAAGGGGCTGCGGTTTCTTGAGCTACTGAAGAAAACATCAGAACACTTAATAGGCTAAACACGAGGAATAAAAGTCTGTACATAAGGTGGCAGGTGGTTTAAATCATTCCTGTTCTGCTTCAAGTCTTTTGATCATTTGTTTCATCTCCTTGATCTCTTTCTTTTGCGCCTTGATGATTTCATCTGCCAGTTGACGTACTTCAGGATCTTTGATCTCAGCACGGGTACTGGTCAAAATAGCGATCGAGTGATGAGGGATCATGGCCTTCATCCAGCGTACATCTTCAATGGGCGTTTGAGTGCGTACCAAGGTGGTGGAGACTCCCATCAATAGCAGGCTTCCGCCTATAATTCCTATATTTTTGGCTTTGTTGGTATACATTCCCCGCATAAAAAAGAACATAACCAGCGCCATACCTCCAATCCCTATAAAAGTCATATACATACGCGTCCAACTGAAAAAAATATGACTCAGCTCATAGGTGTTGAAATACATGGTGATGTACATCGATAGCGCAGAGCAAAATAGCATCAAGACAAATTTGGTATAGTTTTTCATAGATGAAAATTTAAGGGTTAGTTGATTTTCTTAAAGTTAGATAATGCGCAAAAGATGAGATGAGTCCCGGTATTTAATTAGGAAGAGTTTAGCGTGTTTATTGGGATTCTTAACAAATCCCTAAGGTTTTGCAAGATTTGCCAGACAGAATTTAGGGATGTTCTACAATTAATAGGCATACCTTTTAAAGAATTGTTCGGCATCCTTAAGCTCTTGCAGGTTTAGAATATAGCATACTTCGACTAAGTCTGAAAAATCGACTCCGCCTTTGGCGATCGCTGCGTTGTTGTGCCGTCCTTCCTTCCCGTTGTACTGTGCCGAAAGTTTAAAAGCCAACTCCCAGAGCTTTTCAAGTTCGCGGTTCTTTAAGGTCAGGTTTAAAGGATTCACCTGGGCATCCCGCAAACCCGGCGAACCGTTACCTGTAGCGTTGCCGTCCGGGATCTTACGATAATCGGTAGTCGCTTTGACGTAAGTGAGGGCTTCGGGTGACGTTTTACGTTCATTCCAGTCGCTGTGTTGTACGATATGAATGCGCTTATGGGAATCAAGTTGAGGTACTTTTTGCAGTACTGCTTTGACCAGCGCTGCCGAAAAATCAGATTGCCCGGCCTCGGCGATCCAGAGGTCGCCATCTTGTTGTAAGGTTTCCAGCAACATAGGGAGTAGCTTCTCGATAGCCTGAGCAAAACCGTTGTGCGCGTCCGTCCATCGCGTGCCATAGGCCTGTTGCATCAGTGTGTTTGGCGGTACATAAAGCCCATCCTGAATGCCATAGGTTCCGGCGACGCCGTGATAGTTCAGCTGTTCCAGATCGGGGTGGGATAAGAGGGTAGCAAACCCGGCGATCGAGTGCAAATCATCCACATCGGTCTTACAATCGTAAAACAGCAGCAGCAGGTCTTTCTCGATAGTAAAGTCCGTTGGTTCTAAGTTGGAAGCTTCTTGCGCATAAGCGGTTGTACAAACGACCAAAAATGTGATACACAGGATAAGAATAGATTGCATAGGCTGTTTTTTGATGGACCTATAAATTAAGCATATTCTTTAGGATAAGCGTGGGATTTGTGGGTAAATGATTGGTTTTTAGAGTGCTATTTCTTTTGGTTGGCGATCTTTTGGTTGATGTTATCCAGGTCAATTTGATAGAAAGTCCATTCGGGATCTCCTGTTGCCAAGACGAGTTCTAAGGCTTTTTCATAGTGTTCTTTAGCCTTAAGCAAATCATCCATTTCTTCATACGCCATACCTAAAGTCGAGTGGGCATCAAAAGAATTAGGGTGTGCTTTTACATTTTCTGTAAATACTTCTACGGCGTACGGTTTGTACTCCTCAATTTTTATGAATTTATACCCTAAGTCGATTAACGCATATTCATTGGTGACCTCAAAACCATACTGTTCAGAGAGTTGGTCAAAATAGGCTAAGGTTTTTGTAAGCGCCTGTTGCGGTCCGCCTTGAGCTTTAATGGCTTCGGGAGTACTGGGCACTTCGTACTGGGTAGGTTCAAAAATATAGCGAAGCCCAAAAAAGGTAGATGGCAGACCGAGGGATCCGTGAGATTCTAAGGGCATAGACTCGTATTTGTAGCGTATGTTGGCATCCTTATGCGCATTGCTATAGTTGGCAAACTCACCGTTCAATTTGTAAATATTCCCGCGCATGGTACCGCCATTTTCTGTAGCTAAAGACACGTAGTAGGAGGTGTTTTTAAGTGGAGCAGGATCAGGGAATACATCTTCTAAAGCTTGTTCTATGGTTTTGTTTGTGTACCACAAACTCGGACTGATGATCACGTGACTGCTAAAAAGTTCCGGTTTTTGGAAAATAGTATAGACGCTAAAAAGTCCGCCTAAAGAGTGTCCTTCTAAAATACGATATGGGGAAGCTCTATAGTTTTTTTCAATATGCGGAATGAGTTCTTTTTCGATAAAAGATAAAAAGGCATCTGCTCCAGCGGTTGTTCCTAATCTTTTTTGATGATATTCTCCTATTTCTGAAGCGTCAGGGGTAAGGTCTCGAGCTCTGTTCGTATTGCGTATGCCTACAATGATCAAGTCGGGAATCTTTCGGTTAAGTATCAGATATTCTACCGTGCCCACTACGTGTTTAAAATTGTAGTAGCTGTCTAACAGGTATAATACGGGATAAGTCTTTTTTGTAGTGTCGTAATTTTGTGGTAAGTGAATGTCCAGTTTACGCTCTTCTTGCATGAGTTCAGAGTATAGGCTTTCGGTGTGGCCAATGCTGATATCGTTTTGTGCGGTTGCTGTAATGCCAAAAAACATAAGAACTAGAAGGAAAGAACATCTCATAAAGGAAGGTATAGTTTATAACGTAATTCCTTTAAAGCTAAGGTTTCTAAAGTAGAAGAGGTTTGTATTATACTTAAAGTTTAATACAGCGTGTTTTGGAATAGAGCTTGAAAAGCATTTACTTTAAATTAACTAATAAAAAAAGCGACAGCTCTTAAAGAACTATCGCTTTTCAATAAAGTTTGTCTGGCTTAGGCCTAGTCGGCGTAGGCGTGTTTATACGGTTTGCCTTGTAAGATTTTCAGCATATCTTGCTCGAGACTTTCGATAGGGTATTCTACAATGCGGCCCAACTCGGTACCGTTCTTACTAAAGATCAAAGTAGGAACACGCTTGATGTTTTTCCCTTCTTCCAAGCCTTCCGGCGTGGTTTTAGAACGATCTACTGTGATGAGTTCGATGTCTTGTGTTTTACCTGCCGCATCTAAGATCTTGTAGAAGCGAGGCGTCTCGCGTTTACTATCACCACACCAGGTTCCCATAAAAATGGTCACGTCTACATCTTCTAACAGTGGCTTGAGTTGCATCACCACATCTTTATTGATGTCGTACTCGGCATAGCGCGGGTTAAACCACGAACCAAAAGTACCGGTTTGCAGTTCCATACGTTCAGTCTCACCGATGAGCATTTCCGGTTGTTGTGGCGTTGCCGGTTTAGCCGGAGCTTCCGGTGCTGCGGGTGCCTCTGGAGCTTTAGAAGCACTGGTAGTAGTTGTGGTGGTCTTGCAGCTCACCAATGCACCCAGTGCAAGGGCTAAAAGGCCTGTTTTATACGTTTTCATAATGTGTATGTTTTAGCTAACCAGACTTTTCTGGTCCATTTCTTCAGGTTTGTCAACACCCATCATATCTAAGATGGTAGGAGAGACGTTTCCTAAGATACCGTCTTTTACGCTCTTGATGTCGTTGTCTACCACGATGATCGGCACAGGGTTGGTCGTATGTGCCGTGTTTGGCGAACCGTCTTCATTTTTCATGGTTTCACAGTTTCCGTGGTCGGCGATCACGATGGTGCTGTAGCCGTGCTCCAGACCGGTCTCGATCACGTCTTTAGCGCAGCTGTCTACCGCTTCGCAGGCAGCGATGGCTGCTTCGATCACTCCCGTATGTCCTACCATATCCGGGTTGGCGAAGTTGAGGCAGACAAAGTCTACTTCTTCTTTTTTCAATTCGGCAGTGATCTTGTCACGCACTTCATAGGCGCTCATCTCCGGCTTCAGGTCGTAAGTCGCAACATCTGGAGATTTTGCGATCAGACGGGTTTCGCCTTCAAATTCTTTTTCACGTCCTCCCGAAAAGAAGAACGTCACGTGTGGGTATTTTTCAGTCTCTGCAATACGGATCTGCTTTTTCCCTGCTGCAGAAACTACTTCACCAATCGTATTGGTCAGGTTGTCTTTATCAAAAATGATGTGAATGTTCTCAAACGTCTGATCGTAATTGGTCATCGTCACATAGTACAGATCAAGCTTCTTAGTATCCTGCTCCGGGAAGTCTTCCTGAGAAAGCATACGCGTCAATTCGCGTCCACGGTCGGTACGGTAGTTAAAGAATAACACCACATCGCCTTCTTTGATCGTGGCAACCGGTGCATCATTTTCGGTGATCACTAAAGGTTCTAGGAATTCGTCGGTAGTACCGTCTGCATAAGATTGTTTGATCGCAGCAACCGGATCTGTAGTTTTGGTCCCGATCCCTTTTACCGCAGCGTCATAGGCTTTCTTTACACGCTCCCAACGGGTATCGCGGTCCATCGCAAAGTAACGTCCCGTGATGCTCGCCAGTTTAGCGCCGTTTTCTTTCGCATACCCATCAAGGTCTTCAATAAAGCCGGCACCGCTTTGTGGGTCAACGTCACGACCATCGGTAAAGGCGTGTACATAAACTTCTTCAACACCCACTTCATTGGCTGCTTTGATCAGGCCTTTGGCGTGGTCGATGTGCGCGTGTACGCCACCATCTGAAACCAGACCTAAAAGGTGAATAGGCTTCTTGTTTTCTTTCGCGTAAGCAAAAGCATCTTTAAGCTCTTTTTGCTCGCGTAATTTATCTTCTTTAAGCGCTTTGTTGATCTTTGCAAAATCCTGGTATACAATGCGACCGGCGCCTAAGTTCATATGACCTACTTCGCTGTTTCCCATTTGCCCGTCAGGCAAGCCTACATTACCACCGTGGGTAAGCAACTGCGCGTGTGGGTATTTGGTGTATAACGAATCAATAAACGGAGTTTCAGCAAGATCTACTGCAGAAACTTCTTTATTAGGTGCAAATCCCCATCCATCGAGGATCATTAAAATGACTTTCTTATTCATGGTTTTTCTAGTTGTACTGCAAAGATAATCACTCTTAACGCGAATTACGAAAACTTTGCGTTTTAATAACGTTAGCTTCGGGAGTGTGCAGCTGTGGGATTAATTGCGGTATTTTGTAATAGCGGCACGTATTTTCTCAATACGATTATCGGGGTCGGGGTGGCTGCTCTGAAACTCCGGTACGCGTTGGCCGCCACCAGCTTCTTTTAAAATCTGCATCACCTCGATGAGCGCTTCGGGATCATAACCGGCCTCAAGCATAAACTTTACACCCAGATCATCACTTTCAAGTTCATCGCCGCGACCATTCTTAAGCAGGATGGTTTGGCCTAACTGACTGGCGAGCATTCCCGCGTCTGCGCCTACTTGCGCCCCGGTGGCCACTGTGTTGGCGAGTTCGCTTTGCGCAATACGCTCCGCCGAATGTCGCCCCACCACGTGACCGATCTCGTGCCCCAGAATACCGGCTAATTGATCTTCGCTGTTCAGTCGTTTATAAAGCGCGTAGGTAATAAAGATCTGCCCGCCCGGTAACGCAAAGGCATTTACCGTATTGGGATCACTCAGTAAATGAAATTCATAGGTATAGGGTGTCTCCTGAGCGATGGTGTTGTCTACCAGTTTTTTACCCACAGCATCTACCTGATCTTGCAGGCGCTGATCCGGATACAAGCCGCCGTGTTGTTCGGCCATTATGGGAGCATTCTGTAAACCAATGGCGATCTCTTCTTCGGTAGAAAGGCTAATGGCTTGTGTTCTGCCGGTGTACGGGTTTTCTTCCTGACTCCCGCAATAGCGGATAACGCCAAAAGCAACGATGGCTACGCCTAAAAATAACTTGAGTGCTCTTCCGCCTAATTTCATATTGAAAGGATTTTAGCTCAAAAGAGCAGGGTTGATGTCTAAAATGTTCTCTGTACGGTATTGGTTGATAAATGCGGAAGTAAAGGCTTCGCTTCCCAGTAAGTGTTCCTGCTGAAGAACCTTCGCTACATCCAATTGTTTATACTGTTTAAGATAACCTGCCGAAAGGGGTGCATAGCTAAAATGCCACGGCTCATAGTTGAAGCCTTTGCGGCCATAGTCATTGGTGTACACCTCATAAAACCCAAAGGATTCTGCGTGTTCATCCAGCCAGGCTTTGAGTTCGCAAAACGGACCGGTACCGTGAAATTTATCAGGGTCAAGCACATTGCTGGTCACACCGGTTCCCGATTGAATGATGTCGAGATCGGTTGCCCAATGATGTCGCGAAGTCCCGGGGATGGTGCTGTACTCGATGATCTTTTTAATAGCATCCAAGTCGCTCATTCCGTTACTTGTATAGCTTTTGAATTTACGTTCCCAAATGCGGTTTTGATGCGCATAATCGCGATAACTCGACACCACTTGAATACCGATACCGTCTTGTTGTGCGGCAGCAACCATTGTATCGAAAGCTTCCGCCACAGCAGGGCGCAGGCGGTAACCATCCTTTTCAATAAGCTCGGGACGGCCTTTGCCTATAAGTTGGTCTGCACTCCCGGTTTCCTGCGGGAGTGCCCAGTTTGGGAAGCTGCTTAGTGCGGCGGTTGCCAGAGCGGTGGTTTGTATAAAACGTCTGCGTTTCATCATAATTTTTTATAAAGCAGGTAGTGTGTGCCTATGGGTTCGATCTCAAAAGGTTCGCCTTCAATTTTAAAGCCTTTATGGGTATAAAAGTTGAGTGCTTTAATACGGGCGTTGCACCAGAGTAGGTCATAGCCTTGGGCTTTAAGTCGTGCTTCGCCTTCGGCGACCAGCAGATTGCCCAGGCCTTTACCTTGATAGGCTTCTAAAACCGCCATACCACGCAGCTGGTATTGCTTACCGGTGAATTGAGGTTTAGCCGCATTCATAAAGGTGACCACCCCAATAAGGTTTTCAGCATCAAAGAGTCCTAAGTGAAAGGTATCTTCGGCATCATCACCCGGCATTGCGCAGGTCTCGACAGGTCTGCCAGCGCGTAGCACAGGATGCCGCACAGCATAGGTTTCGGCAGTTGTAATTTGCTTAACGGTAAAATCTTTTTGGGTCAAATTCAATAGGGTTTAAGCACGCACATCGGCGTAGTCGGGGTTCTCATCAAATTTAACTTCGGCAAACGGGCAAAGCGGCTCTATTTTGATGTTGTTAGAACGCGCCCATGCAACGGTGTGATCCAGTAATTTGCTGGCGTATCCCTGATGTTCAAATTCCATTTTTGTTTCGGTATGATCTACAATGATCGTACTGCTATCTTGCACGGTATAGGTGAGTTCTGAGATCTTTCCGCTTTCGCTTTCTATCCAGAACATTCCGCGTTTATCATTTTCTCTGTGTTGAATAGTATAATCCATTATTTTTGTGTCAATTTTCAATACTTCAGTGGGCGTACTTCAAGATTCATTGCCTGCGCATGGTCTTGTAATGCAACACTTTTTTGTTTAATACCTTTTCGACCTTTCTGAAAAGGATATGCTTTTAAAATTAGCAATTATGTCCAAAATTACGGTCACCCGTTTGTATAAAGAAGACATTAACACCTTTTTACCACTGGTGCAGGAGTTGATGGAGCATAGCGTAGCAGAAGACCTGCTGAAAGCGCGTTTTGCCGAAATGTTTGAACACCGGTATCAATGTCGGGGAATCTATGTAGAAGGAGAACTTGCCGGCGTATTTGGCTTATGGTTTGCGGTGCGGCATTATGCCGGTAAAACCTGTGAGGTAGATCACGTCTATATTAAACCCGAATACCGCAATCAAGGTTTAGGCAAACAAGCCTTTCAATGGATTTACGATTATGCACGGGAGCAAGGTTGTGAGACTTCAGAACTGAATGCGTATGTGCATAACTTTCCCAGTCACAAGTTTTATATGAATGAAAACTACGTGATCAAAGGCTATCACTTTTTGAAGAAACTCTAGCTAACGGTAATTACGCTGTCTGTAGGCAATTCATACGGCGCCTTATCGGCTTCAAAAATACGCGCACTGTGTGGGCCGCGTAAGGTGTATACCCGCTTTTTGACTTCGATCCAGCTGCCTTCACGCAGCCCGACTACAGGAAGCGCATTGAAATGGTGAAATTCTTTAATTCGGGTTTCCCGGGTTTCACCCATATGCGTGCTGCCTTCTACAGGATCTAAATAATGCGGATTGATATTGAAAGGAACCGCACCTAAAGTTTTAAAACTAGGCGGATAAACAATAGGCATATCATTTGTGGTTTGCATACTCACTCCGGCAATATTGGTGCCTGCGCTGGTACCCAGATACGGCATATTCTCATACAACCGATTGCGCAGCGCTTCAAGCACTTTTTGCTCATAGAGTTGTTTTACCAGTAGAAAGGTGTTGCCGCCACCGGTAAACACGCCTTGTGCTTTGCTGATGGCTTCAGCAGGATTCTTAAATTGGTGAATGCCTACGACTTCAATATTCAATTGCTTGAAAAACTCTTGCGCCTTGGCGGTGTATAATTCGTGCGATATCCCACCCGGCCGTGCATACGGAATAAAAATAATACGGCTCGCATCTTTAAAATGCTGTGCTAATTGCGGTTTTAAATAGTCAAGGTAAGCGCCACCGTGAACGGTAGAGGTACTGGCGAGAATTAAGTTTTTCAAAAGGTTTCGGTTTAGGACTGTCAAAGGTAGGGGACTGTAGGGATTTAACAAAAAATTACGCGCATTTATCGGGAATTTTGAACTACTAGTTATTAACTTCATTGTAGATTTCAAAAAACCTTCCTTATGAGACTTTTTATGCTTTTTGTTGCACTGTTTTTAACTCAGGCCGATGCGGTTTCCCAAAAGATCGCGCGGGTAATGATCGATGGTCAGATAATCGTTCCTGCAGGAGATGATGCGGCCGGTATTGTGATCTATAATAAAACAGCACAGCGCGGGACGATCACTTCAGAAGAAGGTACCTTTGATATTGCCGTAGCCCGCAACGATGAGGTGGTAATCCAATCGGTACAGTTTGCACCCATTACCGCGATCATTGATCAAGGGATCGTAAGCAGCAAGCAAATGAACGTGACCCTAAGAGAGACGGTAAATGAATTGGATGAAATTGTCGTACGTCCTTATGATCTTACTGGAGATATCGTGGCAGATGTAAATCGCGTACGAACTATAGATCCGGTCCCTTTTGATGGAAGCGACATCCGTATGGAAGACACGCAGTACGACCGGTATTCTGCTGCCGAGAATGTGGCGATAGATGATCAACGCTGGAGGTATGGACTCAATTTTGTGAACATATTTAAGGCGATATTCAAAAAATCTGATGATGGAGCTACTCCAGAGAATACCGAAGAAGAGTTGGCGCAGATGTATTCAAACACTTTCTTTCAAAACAATCTGAATATAGAACAGGAGCGTGTAGGCCAATACATTCAATACGTCGCAGAAAACGGACTGACTAAAGAAATGATGGAGCAAGGGAACGAGTTGGCATTGATCCAGTTTTTGCTAGAGCAGCGCGATGCATTTAAAAAGACCTTGTCAGACAACGAATAGGTATATAAAAAAGCAGCCGGTAAGGCTGCTTTTGGATTATTCATTTGTGATAAATCACATTTCTAAATCTGTGTAAGACTTAAAATGCGCGTGGTGCACGTACAGGGTACGCTTTGCGACGCAGCGAGTCACGCAGTTTTTGTTGTCTTTCATCAAGGACTATAGTGCCCGGATGTAAAAAAGTGCCGGTCAAGACTTTGGAGTCGGTAGTTACTGAAGCTTTAGCTTCAGTGGCTTGCGCATCTTTTTTGAGGTTGGTACTTGCAGGAGTTTCAGAAGGCATCTGAACTGCACTTTGATTAGGGGTTTCTTCTTGAATAGGTGCCTTTTGTGCAACACAAAATGCAGAGCATAGAAGAAGAAACAGTAGGGGTGAAAATTTCTTCATAATTACTAAAACGATTTAATGAGGCAAAACTACTAGTAAGAACCTATTAATGCAATATTTTCTTCATAAAGTTTTCTTAACTATCGGTTAATGAGATTATAAAGGCGTTCAAAGGCTTGATTTTGCTGAAAAGCCAAACTTCTTTAAAGAGTCATTTTTGAGGGAAACTTAGCCTCAACTACGTTCAAATACCCATAATTTTAGTGTAACAAGAAGCTTTATCAGTATACTAACCCGTTACTTTTGCAACGCAAGGATACCAGAGACGTATTTAAAGCGAAGGAATATTTGATATATGGCAAAGCGTATTGCTTTTTTCTTATGGTTTATAGGCTGTTGTGGCTTTAGTTTGAGCGCTCAGGAAACGAAGATGCTTGAAGGTCGCGTGATCAATGATTCTATTGATCACGAATACCTACATATATTAAACCTTACGCTGCAAAAAGGAACGATCACTACCCGTAGCGGTAATTTTACCATTCCGGTGCGGGAGAACGACACCTTGTATGTCTCGGCACTTCAATTCAAGCATCAGGAAGTGGTCATCACGCCCGAGCTCTTTGGACGGAATTATGTGGAGATCAAACTGGAAACCGAAGTGACCGAACTTGAGGATGTCAATATTAGCGATATCGAATTGAGCGGCAGGTTGGGAGACGATATGAATGTGCCTAAAGTAGAAAAACCTTTTGATCCCGGGGCGGCCGGTTTGCCGGTGTACACGGGGCCGGTGCTTACTTCAGAAGAGCGCAAGCTGTACACCGCAACACATACCGGAGGCGGTATCATTCCTGTAGATGCTGTGATCAACGCGATTTCTGGTCGTACGGCCTATCTTAAGAAAATCGTCAAAATATCAAATATGGAAATCCGCGTTCAAAAAGCGCGTAACCTCGTTGCCGATTCAACGTATATGTTTCAGTTGAAGATTCCCGCACGCTATATCGATGATTTTGCACATTATGTGTATATGGATCGTTCTGAAAACTTAGAGATCGCCTCGCGTGACAATCAGCTCTCCTTGATGGAGCTTTTGATGGAGGAGGCGCCTGCTTATTTACGTTCTAAAGAAGAAGAAGGAGTGTCTGTAGATTTTCCTTCAGAAAAAAACTAATGCGTTTATGGAATGTCTTTTGATACAAGCAAGGCGGTCAGGCTTTATAAAAAGCGTAATTTTACGGCACTTATGAAAAGATTAAGCATTCTACTTTTAGTTGCTTTGCCCTTGATGGCAGCAGCGGCGCATAAATATTATTTCAGCGTAACACAGGCAGATTATGATGCGCAGGAGCACTCCTTAAAAATGGTGACTCGTGTGTTTTATGATGATCTGGAAAAAGCTTTTCAAGAGCGGTACGATCCTTCGATAAAGGTAGATGCTACCTATGATCAAGATAAATTGGACGCTTATATACAGCGCTATTTTGATCAGAAATTGATCGTTTCGGTAAACGGAAAACCACAGGAACTTAACTACATTGGTCATAAGGATGAGGTAGACTATGTGGTGTGCTTTATCGAGGTTTCCGGTATCGAAGATTTGCGCTCGATTTCAATAGAAAATACCTTGCTGATGGATGTATTTCCTGAACAAAAAAATGTGATACATCTCAACGCAAAAGGGAAGAAAAAAAGCTTTCTGCTCACCGAGGGAAATAATAAAGCAATGTTAAATTTTTCTGAATAATTTACTAAGATTCGGTTAATCTTTACTTTTATAAAATTCACAAGCACTTAAAATAGATTTAATTTTTATGAGAACACTCAAGTACACGTTTTTTGCAGTGTTACTTCTGGTTGGAGCAACAGCAGTTGCGCAGGAAGAGCAAGCACCGCAAGAAAAACAAGCAGGGCATGTAAACACCAATAAGTTTAGACAACTTTATAACGAGTTTGCAACGCCTAATCAATTTCGTACGGCTTCGGGAGCACCGGGACCTGCCTATTATCAAAATGAGGCCGATTATGAAATTAAGATCGAACTTGATGATGAGAAGCAAACCATAAGCGGTTTTGAAACCATCACCTATCACAATAACAGTCCTGATCAGTTAGAATATCTTTGGGTACAGTTAGATCAAAACGTACGTAAAAAAGATTCTCCTGCACGCGAACGTAACGGGGGAGGGATGTCTCCTGTGGCCTCACCTGCCGGTGTGGTTTCAGAATATATGAGCGAGCCTTTTGACGGTGGTTTCAATATCACAGAAGTGTCTCAAGACGGTACGCCTTTACAGCATATGATCAACTATACAATGATGCGTGTAGAAATGCCTGAGCCATTGCCACCGGGTGATTCTTTTGAATTCAGCGTACGTTGGAATTATAATATTCCTGAGCATACTGTAAACCGTGCACGTTCTGGATATGAGAGTTTTCCTGACGGAAACAAAAACTATGTGATCGCACAGTTCTTCCCAAGAATGTGTGTGTATAATGACGTAGAAGGCTGGCAAAACTACCAGTTCTGGGGAAGCGGTGAGTTTGCACTTCCTTTTGGAGATTATGATGTTGAGATCACAGTACCTGCAGATCACTTGTTAGACGGAACCGGTAACCTGGTAAACCGTAAAGAAGTATATAGTAAAGAAGAGTATAAGCGTTGGGAACAAGCGACCAAGAGTTATGACAAGCCGGTAATCATCAGAACACAGGCTGAAGCAGAGCAAATCGAACAAGGGCGCAGTACCGAACCTAAAACCTGGAAACTTCAGGCGGAGAATGTGCGTGACTTTGCATTCACCTCTTCTCGTAAATACATTATGGATGCACAAGCGGTTAAGTTTCCTAAAGGAGACGTAATGGCGATTTCGATCTATCCTAAAGAAGGAAATCCACTTTGGGAAGAGTACTCTACAAAAGCTGTAGTACAGACTTTAGAATCGTACTCAAGAATGACTTTTGATTATCCTTATCCTAAAGCGATCTCTGTTCACGGAAAGAACCAAGGGATGGAATACCCAATGATCTGCTGGAACTACGGGCGTCCTAATGAAGATGGAAGCTATAGCGACCGTACTAAATTTGGAATGATCAGTGTAATTATTCACGAGGTAGGACACAACTTCTTCCCAATGATCGTAAACTCTGATGAGCGCCAGTGGGGTTGGATGGATGAAGGAATCAACACTTTTGTACAGTATGTAGCCGAGCAGGATTTTGGTGAGAAGTATCCAGAGGCGATTGCTCCTAATGCTAAGTATCCTTCACGTCGTGGAGAGCCTTCAGCAATCACCAATTATATGGGCGGTAATCAGGACTTTATTGCGCCAATTATGTCAAACCCTGAGAACGTTTACCAATTGGGGAGCAACGCATACGGAAAACCGGCAACTGCACTTAATATTTTAAGAGAGACCGTGATGGGGCGTGAATTGTTTGACTATTCTTTTAAAACCTACGCGCAGCGCTGGATGTTTAAACACCCAACTCCTGAAGATTTCTTCCGCACTATGGAAGACGCTTCTGCCGTTGATCTAGACTGGTACTGGAGAGGATGGTTCTATACTACCGAAAACGTAGATATGGGTGTTGAAGAAGTAAAATCATATTACTTGACTGATAAGCCTACACAAGCAGGAAAAGAATTGATGCAACGTTATGGGGTTGATCCTAGCGGAAGAGATCTTGTTTATGTTGTTGAAGAAGGTGGTGAAGACTATGACCCGGCGATGAAGACCAAGTCGAGCTTAGAGAACGCACCAAACCTTCAAGAGTTCTTGATGGATAACTTTACTCCTGCAGAACGTGCAAACATTAAAGCGCCTAAGCATTTCTACGCGATCAAATTCAATAAGCCGGGAGGAATCCCAATGCCTATTATCGTTGAGTATAGCTATGCAGACGGTACTAAAGAGAAGGTTACCTATCCTGTACAAGTATGGCGTATGAATGACGATCAGGTGACCAAAGTATTGGCTACCGAAAAAGAACTTACCGGCGTATTACTTGATCCGGATCTTGAAACTGCAGATGTTGACGTTAGCAACAACAGCTGGCCAAAACAAGAGCAAGAGAGCGAGTTTGACAGCTTTAAAGAAGGTACCGAAGACTAGTACGTATTAAGACAGATTTATTATATTAAAAAGCCGATGTTCTTACATCGGCTTTTATTTTTCCTATATATTTGCAGTGTTATGAGTATACCACTTTTTATTAGCGGAGGAGAGATTGCCTTTGTTGTTTTTATTGTGATTATGGTTTTTGGTGCCGATAAAGTTCCGGATATCGCCAGAGGTCTCGGTAAAGGTATGCGCACCCTGAAGAACGCTACAGAAGATATTAAATCTGAAATTACCAAGAGCGCAGATAAGCAAGGCATCAATACCGATATCGCCAAGGATATGAAAAAGGAAATTGACGATGCTAAAAAGAATATCGAAGAGATTACCGGATCGGTAAAGCGTAAATTCTAAAGTACTTTTTGAAGGATTCTAAGCGGTTTGTAAATGCTCAGGTTAGTTGCGTTTATGGTCGCTGTAAGGTTAAGGTTGTCAGGAGATTGTATTGGTCAGCTTTCCTGTTTTTTTGATCAGTTCTAAGATAGCCACAGCTGCTTAATGTTAAATTTTGACACTTTGTAAAAATTTACACGGCTAAACCGAGAATTTAGTAATATCTTAAACAAGAAATCGATTACCTATGATTTCTATCCTATAAATACTCTGGGTGATTGTTTATAAGCAGAGTATTTTAGAACAATAATTGTATTTATTCTAAGTGTTAATTATGAATCCCGACTTGTTTCAAGTCGGGATTTTTATTGGAATCAAAAGGAATAATGCTCTGAGGAAATTCAACTACCCGCGTTTCCTGCTTATGGTGAGTCCGTCGCGAATGGTGAGCAATACGGTCTCCAGACGTTCGTCATCCGCCAGTAGGCGATTGTATTCTAAAAGCGCTTTTGTAGAGCTGTCTTTAGGATTTAGCGGCTCTACCACTTTACCACTCCACAATACATTGTCAGAAAGTAAGAGTCCGCCCGGTCTGATACGGTCAACGATCATATCAAAATAAGCGGGGTAATTGGGCTTATCTGCATCCATAAAAACGAGGTCAAAGTCTTCATCCAGCTGCGGAATGATCTCTAGCGCCGGACCCAAGTGTTGTTTGATGTTAGCTGCATAGGCCGAAGCATCAAAGTACTTTTTTTGCAGATCAACAAGTTCTTCATTTACATCTATGGTGTGCAAGATGCCGTCAGGTTGTAAACCTTCAGCTAAGCATAAGGCCGAATAGCCGGTATAGGTGCCTATTTCTAGAATGACCTTAGGATTTACCAGTTTAGCGATCATACTCAAGATACGGCCTTGGTAATGCCCGCTTAGCATACGCGGTTGAACCACTTTTTGATAAGTCTCCCGGGTAAGCTGGCGCAGTAACTCGGGCTCCTTTTCAGAGTGCGCTACTGCATAATCGTCAAGATCTTCTGAGATAAAATGCATAGTTTAATCTTCTTCTTCAAGGCCTTCTAGGACCTCCTCATCGTGTAACATTTTGCGGGTTTCCTGCTTCATCAAGTCAAGTTTATCGCGTAAACTCATATCAGTGGTGAACTTGCCGTCGTAGATCAAATTTAAGATGGCTTTATCCTGAACCCTGCCGCGGCGCATCGCTTCAGAATAGCGCAAGTCTTCTCTAAAGGTAACTAGGGAGTATTTTGAAAAATATTCGGTAGGGAAGGCTTCTTCAAAAGCAATTTCAAGTTTCCGCTTCTCTTGAAAAATAGGCCTCGCCGTATGCGCTTTCATCTCGTGAAAATTATCTACAGCGAGATCTGCAATCGCATCAGTATCTTCTTTGCGCTCTTCTTGATAAGCTTTAAAAACCGCTTTCCAGTCTCCGGCATGCTGATCAAGATATTGATCAAGCACATAAATATCTTCAAAAGCAGAATTCATTCCTTGCCCATAAAACGGAACAATGCCGTGTGCGGCATCGCCTAGCAATAATACTTTACCGTACGCGTGCCAGGGTGAACATTTGATAGTACCCAGCGGTGATGTAGGATTAGCGTGAAACTCTTCAAGCAGGTCTGGCATTAGCGCTAGCGCATCAGGATATTCACGTTTAAAGTAATCTACGACAGCCTCATCGGTATTGAGACTTTCAAAGCTGTCTTTGCCCTCATCCCAAGAAAGGAAAAGCGTAACAGTGAAACTGCCGTCAAGGTTAGGCAAGGCGATCATCATATCTTTCCCTCTGGGCCAGATATGCAAAGCGTGTTTCTCTACAAGAAAGCCGCCATCTGCTTTAGGAGGAAAAGACAATTCTTTATACCCGTGGGTTAAAAAGTCTTGACCGTAGCTGAATAAGAATTTACGATGATCCAACATACTCTTGCGCAGGGCAGAACCTACACCGTCGGCGCCCATCACAATATCGGTTTGATAGGTGGTGGTTTCTCCGGTTTTATAATCTTCAAAAGTAGCTTCAGCCGTCTCGAGGTTTACCCCAGTACATTTTTGATTGAAACGCATTGTGATTTGCGGCATAAGCTCACATTCATCAAGCAGCATTATGTTGAGGTCTTCGCGAGAGATCGAATTGATATATTCATGTCTTCCGCTGTACGGACTCATAAATTGTTCTCCTTCGGTGTTGTGAATCATGCGACCGTGCATAGGAATACAAAGCGGAAGCACTTTATCTTCAAGACCGGCAAGGCGTAAGCCTTTCATTCCGCGGTCTGAAAAAGCCAAATTGATCGAGCGGCCGCTATCTACAACTTCTTTGCGCAGATCGGGACGTTTTTCCATCAGGGTGACTTTATACCCGCGTTGGGCCATACGCAAGGCGAGCAGTGAACCGCAAAGCCCGGCGCCTATGACTAAAATATGTTCTTGGTTTGGAGTTTTCAAAAGAGGTTTGTTAGTTGGTACGCTAGCGTACAATTATATGTTGGCTAAAAGTTGTTTAAGGCGTTGGGTCATCTCGTAAACATCCTCATAGCTGTTATAAAGCGGAGCAGGAGCTACACGTATTACATCCGGCTCTCGCCAGTCGCAAATAATACCGGCTTGCATAAAACCATCGTGCATGCTTCGGTCTGCATTTTTAACTTGAATAGAAAGTTGGCACCCGCGTTCTTCCGGATTTTCAGGAGTTAGGATAGAAATGCGCTCATCATTCAGTTGGTTGATGAGGTATTCTAAATACCCTGTGATCTTTTTAGATTTAGCGCGTATGTTTTTAAAACCGGCTTCAGCAAAAATCTCCAGAGAGGCGCGTATAGGCGCCATCGATAAAATAGGCGGATTGCTCAATTGCCAGCCTTCTGCTCCAGGAATAGGGTCAAAGTCCACACGCATATTAAAGCGGCTTTCCATTTTATGTCCCCACCATCCCGTAAAACGCGGGATATCTTTGTCATTTGCGTGTCGCTCGTGTACAAAGCATCCGCCAATAGCACCGGGGCCGCTGTTTAAATATTTATACGTACACCACACGGCAAAATCAGGGCCGTTATAGTGCAAGTCTGCATCTATATTGCCCACGCCGTGTGCCAGATCAAAACCTACCTTACAGCCGTAACGGTGACCTAACTGTGTGATTTCTTTTATAGGGTATTTTTGACCGGTATAATAATTAGAATTCCCCACCATTACCAAGGCGATTTCTTCTCCATGTTCAGCCATTAGCGCTTCGAGATCTTCAAAGCGGTTGAGGTGCTCGCCCTCACGCGGTTGCCAAAGTATAAGCCCTTCTTGAGGATCATAACCTTTCTCTTTGATTTGCGATTTGACCGCGTAACTGTCAGAAGGAAAAGCGTCACTTTCTATAAGGATTTTATAGCGTTTAGCTGTCGGTCTGTAAAACGAGACCATCATCAAGTGCAAATTGGTAGACAGCGTGTTCATAAGTACTACCTCTTCAGGTTTTGCACCTACGATTGCTGCCATAGGTTCGCGCATAACCTCGTGATACGTCGTCCATGGGATAGCTGCTTTAAAGTGACCTTCAACCGCGATATCTGCCCAATTGCTTAATTCTTGAGCAACATATTCTTTTGCTTTTTTAGGCTGAAGTCCTAAAGAGTTTCCGCAAAGGTAAATGAGGTTGTTTCCTTGCGCGTCTTTAGGAATATTAAACATATCCCGAAAGCGGGCTAAAGGGTCTGCTGCATCAGCCTGTTTTGCGTAGGCTAAAGTGTCTTGATACGTGGTTTTTTCAATTTCTGGCATAGACGGTAAAAATAACACATCGGCAAACGTGCGGCAAACTTAGCAGGCATAAACCTTAAGCCTAAAGAGACTCACTAAATCCTTTTAAGCCTAGGGTATTTGTAGTAATTTGCTAAGCTGTTTTTTATTGGTGCCGCCAAAGGGTTTAATACTCTTAGGCTTGTTTTTAAATTGAAAATTTAACTTTAATAACTTTCTTTAGGGCTTTCCTTTGTCGACAGACAGGTTTGTCCTGAGGTAGTTCACTTTAAAATTGATGCAATCACTTGGTTTAGTATTTAGCCGTTTACGGTATTTTACGCCGGTTTTTTTATTTGCAACCTTAAATATTCTTTACGGTACCTGGGCTATTTATATCCCACAGATCACTGCAAAACTGCAGCTCAATGAAGGAGAATTGGGCTTTGCCGTGTTTTTTATGGCGTTAGGGACGCTTTGTACCATTCCTTTTGTGCCAAAGCTTATCAAGAATCTTGGTTTGGGAAAAGCGGTTTTATTTGCTGTGATTGGCTTTTGTTTGTTTATCCTTGGTCCGTTTTTGGCTAAGTCCTATGTTTTGCTTTGTGCGTCTTTGTATGGAGTAGGTGTCTTTTCAGGATTACTTGATGTAGCGATCAATACCTTGGTCACAGAAGTTGAGCGTAAAGACAAGGTGCATTTTATGTCGGTTTCTCACGGGTTTTTCAGTTTAGGCGGGATGCTGGGAGCAGGTTTGGGAAGTTTATTAATGCCGTATATCGCTTTTGCGGAATGTCATGTTGCCGGAGTAAGTCTTATCTTGATTGTGATCAATCTTATTTTATCTAAAAACTATTACCGAATAACGAGCACTCAGGAAGCTGAAGAATCTAGTTTTAAGCTGAAAAATCTGAAGCCTTTGATCGGTTTGGCATTGATTGGTTTTCTGGTAATGGCTGCCGAAGGCGCTATTGTAGATTGGAGTGCGTTGTATCTAGAGCAAGTAACTTTGGCTACCGCAGCCTTATCAGGCTTGGGGTATACTATTTTTAACGGGACGATGGCATTGGGCAGATTCTTTGGCGATGCCGTTTCTACACGATTTGGTTCGCGTTTGATTATGATCATCGGTTCTTTTCTTGCGGCCGCTGGTTTTGGTCTCACCTTAGTTGCCGATACAACCACTGCGCTTATAGGTTTTGCAGTCGTGGGGATGGGCTTGTCTATTGTAGTTCCTGAATTGTTCAGATATAGCGGTAATTTGAAAGGAATACGTGCCGAAGAGGGCATTAGCTTTATTGCCGGAACCGGATTTGTAGGCCTACTTCTTGGTCCGGTATTTTTGGGCTTTTTGGCACAAACCTTTGATCTTAAAGGAAGCTTTATTGCACTTCTATGCTTTACCGCAATCGCCGGAATTGTTGCGCTCAGCCTTAGGCGAAACTAAAAAGCACGCCTAAGGGCGTGCTTTTAAAATTTTATAAGCCTAAGCTTTATTCTGTTTTTACTGCGATGTCTGTGAAATAAAGTCTAAAATTTTTATCTTCAGTTTTGTGATCTGAGGCGATTTTAATTCCATTGTAATCCTCATAATCGTCCCAGGTGGTCACCATAGAGAATTCTGAAACATTTCCTCTTCTAAAAATCCATTCGCGTACCATAAACTCGTCATCATAGAAAAAGTCATAGGCATCTCCCGGAGTATAGCCTCCTTCGTCACCATAGGTAAGGGTGATCTTATGAAATTGCTTCTTGCTTATAGGCGCTGTTGCTGTGTCTTGTACGGTAAGATTTGAACTTTCTTTATCCCAAACCAAATGCATAGGAGCTAGAAGCCAGAAGGAGTCATTGATAAAGCCTTTATCTGTAGCGGTGCTGGTGTTGTCTACGCTAGATCGGTTATACGTGATGGTGTCCTGAGCTGTCATCTGGGTGATGTCCTGTGTTTTGGGTTTCCAGATCCAGGATTTCTCGTAGTGTTCTTCTCCGCGGTCTACATTAAAAGTGAATTGTACTTCAGAAACCTGATCCCATTGGTCTAAGCCATTGGCTTCAGCGATCTTATAGGCAACTTCCTGTTCTGGTGTGCGTTCTTCTTCTGCGACTTCTTCAGTAGAGACTACGGGAGTTGTTTCAGGAGTTTCCTTGGTTTCGGTTTTACAAGAAAAGAGCGCCAGAAGTATGGCGGTACTGAGTATTATTTTTTTCATCGTTTTGTTTTAGCTATTAAAAATACAAAGTAGATTTTGACCAATAGCATTTTAAGGTTTATTTATTACATCAGCATAGCAGCTTACCGTAAGTTTTCGGCTAAAAGTCGACTATAAAATCTAGATTTATAATCAACTTATTTAAAATACATTCAATGAAAACACTACTTCACAAAGCAGAAACGCGCGGAGATGCAAATCACGGCTGGTTACACAGCAGACATACGTTTAGTTTTGCAAATTATTACGATCCGCAGCGTATGAACTTTGGTGTTTTACGCGTGCTTAATGACGATAAAGTGAGTGGGGGAATGGGATTTGGTACGCATCCGCATCAGAATATGGAAATTATTTCCATTCCTTTATCCGGTGATCTGGAGCATAAAGACAGTATGGGAAATACCACCGTCATCAAGGAAGGAGATATTCAAGTGATGAGTGCCGGAACCGGAGTGCAGCATTCTGAGTATAACAAGAATAAAGACGAGGAGGTGCGTTTTCTACAAATTTGGGTGATTCCCAATACGCAAAATGTAGAACCGCGTTATGATCAAATCACTCTTGATCGTGCCGATCGTAAGAATAAACTGCAGCAAGTGCTTTCTCCTAATAAAGAAGACGCCGGTGTATGGATCTATCAGGATGCCTGGTTCAATATGGTAGATTTGGATGCCGAAAAAGAAGTGGTTTACGATTTCAATTTAAAAACAAACGGACTCTACATTTTTGTTTTAGAAGGAAGCATAGAAGCAGGCGGGCAAGCTCTGGAACGAAGAGACGGTTTGGGTGTTTTTGATACTGATGCTATTACCTTAAAAGCGACAGCAGATGCTTCTGTTTTGTTGATGGAAGTGCCGCTGCAGCTGTAAAACCTTGATGGGCTTTCTGAAAAATTGACAGTTTTTTTCTCGTGAAATCTGATGGTACTTTTTTTGCTTTGAGTTGACGAGAAACTATTAATTAAACCTTCGATTTATGGAAACACCAATTAAGTTAGAGTTAGTAGGACAAAAAGGAGAACTGTTTGCCTTAAAATATCCGGGATTGCAAATTCCTATTCACGTTAATGACGAACTGTTAGAAAAATTTAAGGCGAGTGATGAGTATATTGTGGTTGAAAATTTATCAACCGCTGAATATTCAGAACAATCTTGGAGTTCTTCGGAAACCAAAAATCAAATACGAGCTTAAAATACTAAAAAAGGCGACGCATTAGGGTCGCCTTTTTTATTGGCACCGTCAAAGGGTTTGATACTCCAAGGCTTGCCTCGCAATTGAAAATTCGTTTTCAAGCAATGTCTCGGGTTTGCCCTAAAATAGTTTACTGGCAATATCTAATACTTTGTCACTTCAAAGCCTTTCTCGAATTGGTTTACTGTAGTCTACTACATCGTTGCCTTAAGAAAATCAGCGCTTACTTTACGATTTTAATAACATCCGGCTGCCCGCGATTTGTAATAACATAGATTAATTTTGCATTTTAGAATCAGGTTATGACAAAACGCTTCACCACTTCTTCGCGCACGACGATCATTTTAATTCTGGGAACTCTTATTGCAATTGGTCCGTTTTCGATCGATATGTACCTGCCGGGTTTTGGTAATGTTGCAGAAGATTTTGGAGTAGATATCAGCAGAGTAGGTTTAACCTTGACCAGTTACCTTATTGGGATAGCACTGGGACAACTCGCTTATGGACCTTTGATGGATCGGTTTGGGAGACGTCGCCCGCTTATAGGCGGCCTTATCCTTTTTACAGTTACTTCACTTATTTGTGCAGCCAGCTGGAATCTTAATATTCTTATTGCCGCACGCTTTTTTATGGCATTGGGTGGTTGCGCCGGTATGGTGGCTTCAAAGGCGATCGTAAGAGATCTTTTTGAAAAGAAACAAGTTGCAGATGTACTTTCAACATTAATGCTCATTATGGGAGTTGCTCCCATAATCGCTCCTACTGTAGGCGGACTTGTAATTGGTGCTTTTGACTGGGAGGCGGTTTTTTATATTCTTGCTGCATTTGCAATTATTATGTTGGTTTTGATCACCTATGTTTTGCCGGAAAGTGCAAAACCCAATCATACCACCAGCCTTAGGCCAAAAAATATTTTGCTTGAATATGTCTCAATCTTAAAAAACAGGGAGTTTTTCATTTTTGCAGTTGCTCGCGGTTTTACAATGGGATGCTTGCTAAGTTATGTAAGCAGTGCTCCTTTTATTTTTATTGAATTTTTTGGCTTAACGGAACAACAATTTGGTTGGGTCTTTGGAAGTAATGCGCTTGGTTTAATTCTGGGAAGTCAAATCAATCGCTTAGCGCTTAAGCGTTTTTCGTTGTTGCAAATTACAGTAACCACCTGTGTAGCGCTTACTATTTTAACAGCGCTCGGACTAGGGATTAGTTTCGTCGAAATCAATTTCTGGATCGTATACCCATTTTTATTTACAATGTTGTTTTTAATAGGTTTTCAAAACCCTAATGTTACCGCGTTATCTCTTGATCCCTTTACCAAGCAAGCAGGAAGTGCTTCTGCACTTATAGGAAGTATTGGTATGATCTTTGGGTCGGTTGCCAGTATTTTGGTCGCAGAGCTCGTTACCGAAAGTGTAAAGCCGTTGCTTTTTATCTTATTTGGAAGTGCGGTCTGTAGCTTACTCCTTGTTTTATTCTATCTTAATAAGCGTAAGGCTTACAAATTTCAGACTACATAGTTTTTATCTTTTATCCCGATTTTCGGGTTTGTTAGCTATAATTAACAAATAGTTTTTTGTAACTGATTAATAATTAGTATTTTAGGCGATTTTTTAAAATGAGGTTCTCGCAGTGAGAACTTTTTAAAACTTTTTTAAAAGCCTATTATGAGATTAAAATCCCTACTTCCTCTTAGTATTGCGCTGTGTATTACATCAATTACCACTTTTGCCCAAGATAAAAGCTATGACATTGGCTTGTATCTCGGAGGTGTGAATTATTATGGCGAAATTGGTAAAAAGAACTTTGTGGCACCCAACCGCGCTTTTTTAGGCATTATTGGCAAGATGAATTTTAATGAAAATTTAAGCGCCAGAGCAAGTGTAACCTACATGACTTTGTACGATGATGATCGGGATGCAGACGACGGATACCGAGGAACCGGAAGAAATAACTCGCTTTACTATTCTTTTGATAACAGCCATCTGGAACTCACCGCAGCATTAGAGTATGTGCCATTTTCATTTTTTAAATCCTCATACAATCCAATTGATTTTTATGTCTATGGCGGAATAGGCGCGATTTACGGCGACGAATTGTATTACCCGTTGTCTGCAGGGTTTGAAGATGTACAAGCGGTAAAATATGGCACGCGTACCCGTATGATTATTCCTTTTGGTGCCGGGCTTAAAACCTTCATTGGAAGCCAATTTATGCTCGGTATAGAGTTGGCTCCACGATACAATTTCAGTGATAATTTAGATGGAAGCCATCCGGATGAGGAACAATTGGAGCCAAATCAACTGCCTAACTTCATAAATAATGATTGGTACACGTATATAGGTTTGACCTTGACGTACCGCATTGGCAAAGGTGGACGTAATGCTTGCTACTGCACGCTTTAATCACCACTGTTTTCTTCGGTAATACGTACTTCGTTTTATCTTTGTCCTATGGCGAGAAGACTAGATAGCATTACCGATACCAAAAAAACAAACGTGCGTGCTTCCTTTCAGGCACTGCGCTACATTCCGCGATTTTTTAAAGAGATCAGTCGGGTAAGTAAATTGCTCTTTGGTCTTAATCTTCTGGGGCGTATAATCAATGCATTCTCACCGGTGGTGATTCTATGGGTAGGAAAATTGATCATTGATGAGATCATTACCCAAATTAACGCATCACCTGCAAATTATGAGCAGCTTTGGAACTATGTGCTGCTGGAATTTGTCATCATCATTATTGCCGACATCATCAATCGAGGAATCGCGATTTCAGATGGTTTGCTGGGTGATAAATACAATATCATTTCTTCAGAAAAAATGATACGTAAAACCAGTAAGATCGACATGGCGCAGCTTGAAGATTCTGAATTTTACGATAAGCTTGAACGTGCACGCCAGCAAACTCAGGGCAGGGTAGGACTTATGAGTACATCACTCAGTCAGTTACAAAGCCTTATTTCTATAAGTACACTTATCGCCGGGCTGGTCTATTTTCAGCCGATGTTGATCGTCTTACTGGCACTTAGTATCATTCCGTTATTTATTAATGAAATTCGTTTTAGCGGGCAGCAATATTCGTTATCACGCAGCTGGACTGCCGAGCGGCGAGAGCTTGATTATCTGAGATATATTGGGGCTAATGATAAAACAGCTAAAGAGATTAAACTCTTTGGGTTGACCGATTTTATTGCAAGTAGATTTAAAAAACTCAGCGAGGAATATTATCAAATAAATAAGAAACTTACGATCAAGCGCAGTGCTTACAGTGCCGTTTTTAATATTCTGGGAGTGGTGTGCTATTATGCTGCATATCTGGTGATCATCAAAAGTGTTTTGGATGGGCAGATAACCGTAGGAGAATTGACCTTTTTATCAGCCTCCTTTAATCGCTTGCGCAACAGCTTGCAATCCTTTTTTACCAATTTTACCCAGATCACTCAACGTGCGTTATATCTTAAAGATTACTTTGATTTTATCGATTTGGAAATTCCTGATGCTCAAAAATCATTTCTAGAGTTACCACAAGCGATCACCCAAGGTTTTGAATTGGTAAATGTGCATTTTGGTTATCCTGAAAGTGAATACGAGGTTTTAAAAGGGGTAAGTTTCAAATTAAAAGCCGGAGAGAAAATGGCTTTTGTAGGAGAGAATGGAGCGGGTAAAACGACCTTGATCAAGTTGATGCTGCGTTTTTATGAACCTACACAAGGACAGATCTTGCTGGATGGCGTAAATATCAATCGATACGATAAGGCAGACTATCAACAAATGTTTGGTGTGATTTTTCAGGATTTTTTCAGATATGAGTTTACGCTGCGCGAAAACATTGCCGTAGGGGCCATTGATGCAGTTACAGATAATCATCGCATTGGGCAGGCCGCAGAATTGAGTTTGGCGAGTGAAGTGATCGATGCGCTTGAAGAAGGTGTAGAAACCCAATTAGGTAAACGCTTTAAAAAAGGGCAGGAACTTTCAGGCGGACAATGGCAAAAAGTAGCTTTGGCACGCGCTTATATGAAAGATGCTAAAGTGATGATTCTAGACGAACCTACTGCAGCTTTAGACGCTAAAGCAGAGTACGAGGTTTTTGAACGATTTATTGATCTGACAAAAGGGAAAACGAGCATAATCATATCTCATCGTTTCAGTACAGTGCGTATGGCAGATCGCATTCTGGTTCTTAAACATGGAAAAATCCTGGAGTTAGGAACGCACGACGAGCTGATGGAAACCCCAAAACTCTATGCCGAACTGTTTGAGCTACAAGCTCAAGGCTATAAATGATGTTTAAAGTCCGTTTGCGCTAAGTCCGCCATCAACCACCAGATTTTGACCAGTGATGTATGAAGATTGGTCCATCGCAAGAAAGGCAATAGTATTTGCCATTTCTTCAGGCTGTGCAAAACGCTTCAGTGGAGTGCGCTCAATAATTTTATCGTAACGCTCTTTTTGATCCATTACCGGTTTAACTAACGGAGTTTCTGTATACCATGGAGAAACGGCGTTCACACGAATATTTTTATCGGCCCATTCTGAAGCAAGGCTTCGGGTTTGTTGTAAAAGACCGGCTTTGGCCATCGCATAAGGTGCACCGCTTTTAATATCCTGAGAAGCTGCAACCGAAGCTACATTAATGACTGAAGCTTTTCCTGAGCGTTTAAGAAGTGCAAAAAACTTTCGAGTCAATTCAAAGGGAGCCAAAAGATTGGTGTCTATAATTTGCTGATATTCTTCAGGTTCAAAAAGAATGGCTTCTTTGCGAATATTCATTCCTGCATTATTGACTAAAATATCAAGAGAACCGCTACGCTGAAAAACAAAATCTGTTAATTGATCTTGATCATCTTCAGAAGTTACATCGGCTTGCATACCCGAAGCGATAAAGCCTTGTTCTCCCAATTCTTGCTGAAATGCGGTAACGGCTTCACCATCGCGTGCGGTAAAGATGACTTTAGCACCAAGTTGTGCAAATGCAAGAACGGTAGCTCTGCCAATCCCTTTAGTTCCTCCGGTTATTAATGCTGTTTTTCCTTCTAAATTCCACATAGGTTAATCTCAATTTGCCGGCAAAACTACAAAGAGATTTAAGGCTATCTGCAGGGATGGAGCATAAATTTTAAATCGCTCTTCGATTTATGCATAAAAAAAGCCGTACTAGTTAGTACGGCTTTCAACTTATAAATGCGATAGATTTAATCTACAGCATCTTCTGCAGCGTCACCAATGTCATCTGCTGCATCTTCAATTTTATCTCCGGTAGATTCTTCACGACAACTTTGTAGTGTTGTGCCCATAACTCCGGCTAGAAATAGAAATAAAAAAATACGTTTCATAATTAAAAATTTAAAGGTTAGAATTTTGGTTGTTTTACAAGCGTCTGCCTGTTGCTAGTTTGTAAAGAATCGCAATTACAGCGAGTACCAGTAGAATGTGTATTAAACTACCTACCGATTCGGCGAAGCCAAAATAGCCTACAAGCCATCCTATAATTAAAATCACTACAATAAGCCAAATTATGTCTCTCATAACTAATTTTTATTGGTTAGTGATATGAAATTAATTGATTGTTGCAGAAGTGAGTCTTTGGTTAACAGTGAATTAACGGCAGTTCTAGAATTTTTGTGGATTCTTTATGATTTCCTGCGCCCGTTTAACAAGTTGTTCTAATTCGTCCGGATCTTTTTTGTCGAGCATGCTCATCATCATGTTCATGCGTTGGTTGTTCTTGAAATGTTCTCGTTTTTCAAAAAGAAAATTCCAGTATAAACTATTAAAAGGGCAGGCGTCATCACCTGTTTTTTTACTTACACTGTATTTACATGAACTGCAATAATTGCTCATTTTATTGATGTAGCTTCCGCTGGAAACATAGGGTTTTGTCGCGACGATGCCGCCATCAGCAAACTGACTCATACCCCGAGTATTTGTGATTTCTACCCACTCGAGGGCATCAATATAAATGCCCAGATACCAAGCGTCAACTTCATCGGGGTGTGTTTGGGTGAGCAGCGCATAATTTCCTGTGATCATCAGGCGCTGAATGTGATGTGCATATGCGTGGTCTAAGCTTTGCTTGATGGCATGGTGCATGCAATTCATTTTTGTTTCTGCCGTCCAATAAAAATCAGGAAGCTCATTTTGATTGTCTAGTTTGTTGCTGCGACGGTAACCGGGCATTTTCATCCAGTAAATTCCGCGCATATATTCACGCCAACCTAAAATCTGTCGTACAAAACCTTCAACCTGGCTGATGTCTATGTCATCTTTGTTTGCTCTCCAGTGATCGATCACTTTTTCTATCACCTCAAGTGGATGCAAGAGTTTGCTATTCATCGCAAAGCTGAGTCGGCTATGAAAAAGATAAATTTGATCAGGATCCATCGCATCTTGATAATCTCCAAAATGTTTCAGTAGGTTGGAGCAGAAATAATTGAGCACGCTTAAACCGTCTTCACGACTCGTAGGCCAGTTGAATTGTTGCTCATCAATATTTCCCATCGTCTTGACGCCGGCTTCTTCTATCATCTTACATAGTGCCGAAACATCTTTTCTAAAACCACGCTCATGCGGAATTTCAGGCGCTCCTTTCCATTTCTTACGATTGCTTTGATCAAAATTCCATTTTCCGCCTTCAGGATCTTTAGCATTTGCCATCATAATGTCGTATTTCTTGCGCATGTCGCGGTAGAAATATTCCATCGTATAGGTTTTCTTTCCTTTAAAAAAAGTTTCCAGATCGGTGCGTGAAGTGAGGAAGTGTTCTGTGTCTACTGCATCAGAATCAAGCTCAAGGGAATCGCTGAATTCTTTGAGTTGCTGGTCGAGTCGATATTCGTCAGGAAGTTGGTATTCAAAGCGTTCGATGTGATGCGCTTTAAAAAGCTTTTCTAAGTTTTGGGTAAGATCTTGCTCGTTGTCAGGATGATCTAATTGATAATAGATCACGCTGTGTCCGCGTTCCTGAAGCCACTGGCTAAAATTGCGCATTGCGCTAAAAAGGCAACCACTTTTTGAATATGATGCGTAACATAGTCGGTTTCCTGCCGCATCTCTGCCATAAAATAAAGCACCTCTTCATCGGTCTGGTCAAACCAAGAGTGCTTATGATTTAATTGATCTCCTAAAAGTAATCGTAGTGTTTTTGCCATATTTTTTTAATCAAAAAGCGACTCCTGAAGCCAAAGTCTGCGGAATTTCCCATCACCATCATAGCGCTCTGCCTGACTTTTAATATTGAATTTTCTATCTCGAGGATCATTGCCAACGCCGCTGTTGTACATCCAATTGCCGTAATTGCTGTGCACATCATAATCGATCAACATACTCTCAAAATAGGCTGCGCCTATACGCCAATCCTGTTGTAATTCTTTTGCCCAGTAACTCGCAACATTCTGGCGGCCCCGGTTGCTCATCCAGCCGGTAGCAGCAATTTCTTTCATATTGGCATTTACAAAATCATATTTTGTCTGGCCATTGATCCATTCTTTTTTTGCGGCTTTGTTGGTTTTCCAATCGTAGTCTTTCTCCAGAATTCCACCGATCTTAAAAATTTGATCACCGTATTTTAAGGAAATGTATTTGAAGAAATCGCGCCACATCAATTCAAAAAAGAGCCAATAAGTACTTTCATTTTTGGTTTCCTCTTGTTCAAAAGCTTTTATTTTCCAATAAATGGTACGTGCTGAAATGCCTCCGTTTGCCAGCCAGGCCGAAAGTTTTGAGCTGTAGTTTTTTCCGGTAAGTCCGTTACGTGTTTTCTTATAAACCGCGAGTTTTCTGGTCTGCCAGAAATAGTCTTCAATTCGGTTTAATGCTTGTTGTTCTCCACCTTTAAAAGGAAATGCGGATCTATGATCTGGCTTAAAACTTTCTAGATTTAAATCCTGAAGTGTAGGAATCGAAGTTGAATTTTCTTCAAAGTTCGTTTGCGGAAATTCAGTAATCGAAACTTCCTTTCTGATATTTAAGTTTTTCTCGCATTTTTTGCGCCATTGCGTAAATACGTTAGGAATTGCTTCAATGGATTTATATGGAAGGTCTTCAGGATGAATCAGAAACTGATCATAACTTTCGGTAAATTTAACCGATGCGGAACACGATTCTTTCACCTTTCTAGTGACTTCCTGTTCTTCAGAGGTCCATTCTTCTTGAAAGAAGAGCTGATCTATTTGTAAGCGTTCTATCAACTGCGGAAGAATGTCTTCCGGTTGCTCGTTGTAAACAAATATGGGGATATTCAACTCGGCGAGATGTTCTCGTAACTCGGTAACCGTTTCAATTAAAAATTGTGCGCGAAAACGTTCGGTCTTTTTAAAACCGAATTGATCTTCTTGAAATTGTCTGGGGTCAAAACAGTAAACAGCTGCAAGTAGATTGGCATTTTTACTAGCCTTGAATAGGCTCGTGTTGTCTTTTACGCGTAAATCATTTCTAAACCAAACCAGATTATTCATACGTTTTTAGTTCTTCTGCAGCGTTCACTGCAGTATTTAACATCATCCCAATTCTTCTCCCACTTTTTGCGCCATGTGAATGGCTTTTTACAAACGGCACAAATTTTTTCCGGAAGGTTTGCTTTTTTATGAGCCAAGGTCCTTAATTGAATTTACAGGTTGGTCAGGTTGTGCGTAGGTAAAACGGTTCAGGATTTGAGGAAGTGCATACCCGTCTAGCCCGTCGATACAAACCGTTTGCGCACGTTCTAGATTGAGCCAGCCATCTTCTGCCTGAATTTCACGATCTACATAAATATGCTGGATTCTGCCAATTATAAAATGACAATCATTTTCTTTAATGAAATATTCGTTCTCAAAAGTGCATCCCAATTTAATTCTGCTCTGTTGCACATAGGGAGCTTTAAAGTCATCGAGGTATTCTTCGTTTAATAAGGTTTTATCAAATTCTGAAACTGTACCATCATATTTTGCTGAAGTTTTATGCGCTTCTTTTATGAAATTTTGATTGACGTGATTTACCGTAAAAACTCCTGTCTTTTTGAGGTTGTCATAGGTGTTGCGATCTACAGTAGTTGGGCGTAAAATAAAGCCAAGTAGGGGAGGATTACTTCCCAAATGAGTAACCGAACTAAAGATGGCAACATTCGTGATTCCGTCTTCTGAAATACTCCCTAAAAGATTAGCAGACTTGAATCCCGTACAACTGTTTATAAAGTGCGCACGGTATTTTGAAGGCAATTCTGCTATTTGCTCTGCTGTATAATGTCTCATAAAAAAAGGGTAAGAATTAACTCACCCTAAAAATATGATTTGTTTAATCTTAATGCTGTTAACATTAAACAAAATAACAAAATTTTAAAAGTCTATGCTTCCTGCTGTTCTGCTTTATACGTGGGATAATCGGTATATCCTTTTTCTCCCTGGGTGTAGAACGTATCTTCATCCCAGTCTGCCATAGGAGCATTCATTGCAAAACGTTCTACCAGATCTGGATTCGAGATAAATAATTTTCCAAAAGCGACCAAGTCTGCATTTCCTTCTTCTATTACTTTATTTCCGCTTTCTTGATCAAAGTTTGCATTGATCATCAGGTTACCGTGATATTTAGGACGATAATGCTTTGCGATCTCAGTTTCTAGATAGTCAATATCGCTAACATCTGTAAAGGGTTCAGATAAGTGTAAATAGGCTAAATCGTAGTTGTTCAAACGTTCTACGATATGATCAAACGTTGGGATGGTTTCTTCAGTAGCTTCGATTCCAAATACTCCATTTAACGATGGGTTTAAGCGCACTCCAATTTTATTTTCAGGAAGTACTTCTTTTACCTTGTCTAGAGTTTCAAAGAAAAAACGAACTCTGTTTTCTATGCTTCCGCCGTATTTATCAGTTCGTACATTTGCATTTTTATTAAAAAACTGATGAAATAAATAGCCGTTAGAGCTGTGTATTTCGACCCCGTCAAAGCCTGCTTCTATAGCATTTTTTGCAGCGTTTACAAAATCTTCCTGAGTTTGTTTGATTTCCTCCAGCGTCATTGCTCTGGGCTCTTCAGTTTCTTTAAAGCCTTCTGGAGTGTATGCTTTTGCATTTGGGTTTACTGCACTTGGTGCCAATGGTTTTTCTCCGTTGTGAAAATCAGGATGTGACATTCGGCCCACGTGCCATAACTGAATGAAAATTTTTCCGTCTTCGGCGTGCACAGCATCTACAACTTTTTTCCATCCTTCGACTTGCTCAGTGGTGTGAATTCCGGGAGTGTGGATGTAACCAACAGCTTGCTCAGATACTTGAGATCCTTCAGTAATGATCAATCCGGCACTGGCTCTTTGGGTATAATATTCGACGTGCATCTCTGTAGGAACATTGCCGGGATTGTCTGCGCGACTACGCGTCATAGGAGCCATAACTACACGATTCTTCAGTGTTGTTGCTCCAAGTTTAAATGATTGTAATAAAGGTTGATCGGTTTGCATAATTTTTCTTTTTCGGTTTAGCGATTGATAAATCAATCGTGCTATATACTAGATTTTTGTCCTAAAGATTCGTAAAGCCTAACAAATAAGCTTGTTAAACGTTTTATAAAATAGGAATTGAAAGCGCGACTAGTGAATCAATCATCTAGATTTTCACGCATTTCTCTCTGGCGCATAGGCATGTTGTCTATGGTTTCAAAAATGGCAACAACATCAAATGGAACATTTTTCTGCATCTTGACGCCACCATCTTTTCCGATTAGGGTAAAGCCTTCAAAATTGGTAGGAATGTCATAGCGTTTTCTAAGTGGGCTTACGTGAAATCCTGAAAGTGCTTTGAGATCTTTATCATAGATGCGTCCTTTTGCGAGTGCAAATAAGAGAATGTTTCGGTCGTCGAGTTTTTTAGGCGAACTTTTAATGCGCTCCCAATGCGAAATGAATTTTTCTGAAGTGAGATTTTGTGTAGAGAGCACAACGATGCGATTGCGCCACTTATATTTTGAGAAATCTTCTTGTGCCGAAGCTGAAATTGAAAAGAGAATCAGAGCGAGGTTGGCTATTCTTTTCATAAATGTTCGTTGTCTTTTAAAAGTTCAGGAAATTGCTTTTTGAAGCGATTAAGTCGCGGGAGCGAAACACCTCTAATGTAAGGGTCATTTGGATTTTTACGCTCATAATCCTGATGGTAGGCTTCGGCTTTCCAGAATTTTTGAAACGGTAAAACCTGGGTTACAATAGATTCGTTATAAACAGTTTCATCAAGTTCTTTTATGATACTGTCTATGATTTTCTTTTCATCTTCATTTTGATAGAATGCGATAGAGCGGTATTGTTTGCCTTTGTCCGGCCCTTGCCGGTTGAGGCTGGTAGGATCGTGCGAACCAAAAAAAGCAAGAACTAAATTGCGGTAGCTTACCATTTCTGGATTGTAAAACACTTCAACAGCCTCTGCATGATTGGTCTTACCGTAACTTACTTGCTTGTATGTGGGGTTTTCTTCAAACCCGCCGCTGTAGCCACTTACGGCTTCCTTGACTCCTTTTATACTTTCAAAAATAGCTTCTACGCACCAGAAGCAACCGCTGGCAAAGTAAGCACGTTCATAACCATCTAAGGGTTCCGTTTGCACGGGATCAAGCTGCGCCATTTTTTGCTCATACTCAGAAGGCTCAGAATTTTTACAATTCGAGAAGAAAAGTAATAGCAATAATAGCCCGGTAATGAATCGCATAGCGTGGTTTTTCCTTTAAAGTTAAGGAGAAGAACCACGCGACTCTCCTAAGAGGCTGTTAAACTGGTATGTAAGCTGTATTGAAACGAGTCTTTCTGGCTGGCAGTAGCGGGCTCAGAAGGCATTTGTTGATAACAACTTTTAAATCTGGAGCCTCGTCTTATGGTGTTATACCCTTTTGACGGTGTCAATAAAAAAAGCCCCGTAAAAACGGGGCTTTTCAAATATATCTTAGAAAAAGATTACAATTTTGCGAAAATTGCTTCCATTTTTTCTGCTTCTTCTTTTGCTAGTTCTTCATCTACAAGGATACGACCACTGTGCTCATCGGTAATGATTTTTTTGCGACCGGCGATCTCTACTTGTACCTGCGGTGGGATCGTAAAGAAAGATCCTCCTGAAGCTCCACGCTCGATTGCTACTACAGCAAGACCGTTACGTACATTAGAGCGAATACGCTTGTAAGCTTTTACCAGACGCTCATCGATTTGCTCCTCATAAGCTTCTCCTTTTTCAAGAAGCGCTTGCTCCTCTTTTTCAGTTTCTGCTAAGATTTCATCAAGCTCGTCTTTCTTGTGTTTAAGGTGCTTCTGACGCTCCTCAAGACGTTCTTTTGTAGTGTTGATCACTTCGTTTTTCTGCTCGATTTGAGCACGAAATTCTCTAATATTCTTTTCAGCAAGTTGAATTTCTAATTCTTGAAATTCAATTTCTTTGCTAAGTGAGTTGTACTCTCTATTGTTACGCACATTTTTTTGCTGCTCAGAATATTTCTTGATAGCTGCTTTAGCGTCTTCAATAAGGATTTTTTTCGCTTTGATCTGATCATCGATCAAGCTTAACTCACCACCTAATTTGTCAAGTCGGGTATTTAATCCTGCAACTTCATCTTCAAGGTCTTCTACTTCTAAAGGAAGCTCACCACGCACATTGCGAATGGTGTCAACGCGAGCGTGTATCAACTGCAGATCATATAATGCTCTGAGTTTTTCTTCAACAGTTGCTTCGGTCTTTTTTGCCATATTATAAATACTTAATAGGATTGGTGTTTTCGTCTGATAAAACGACTGCAAAATTAGTAAATTTTTTCGTAAGATAGTCGGTCAGAATATTTTTTGTGAATTGCTCACTCTCATAATGTCCTATATCTGCTAAAATAAGTTGACCTTCAGCTTGATAAAACTGATGATATTTCAAATCTGCAGTAATCAATGCGTCTGCTCCCGAAGCCATTGCGGCCCCAATGGCAAAGCTTCCGCTTCCACCTAAAACGGCTACTTTTTGTACAGGTTTGTCTCTTAAAGCCGAATGGCGAATGCCTTGTGCATCAAAGACTTTTTTTACATTTTCTAAAAAGCTACGTTCATCTTGTGGTGTTTCGAGTTCGCCAAGCATTCCCATACCAATGTTTTGATTGGTGTTATCTAAGGTAGTGATCTCGTAGGCTACTTCCTCATAAGAATGTGCATTAAACAATGCTTTGAGGATGCTTGATTGCAGCCGCGCTTCAAAGGTTACATTCAGTTGAACTTCTTTTTCTATTTGTAGTTCTCCGGCTTTGCCTACCGTAGGATTGCTTTGTTCATTTCCTTTAAAAGTACCTTTGCCTTTTGTGCTAAAACTGCATTGCTCATAATTGCCTATGTTGCCTGCGCCGGCGGCAAAGAGTGACTCGCGTACCGCGATCACTTCGTTTTTAGGAACATACGTGGTGAGTTTTTTAATGACTCCAGGTTTAGGGATTAATACACTGCGGTTTTTAAGACCTAAAGCATCACACATGCCTTTGCTTACGCCGTGTGGCATATTGTCTAGTGCGGTATGAATAGCATAAATGGCAATGTCGTTTTTAATGGCTTTAAGTACCACGCGTTCCACATAATTTTTACCGGTTATTTTTTTAAGTCCGCCAAAGATTATAGGATGAAAACTCACAATAAGATTGCAGTTTTTTGAGATGGCTTCATCAACGGTTTTTTCCAGTGTGTCGAGTGTGACGAGCACTCCGGTAACCTTTGTGTTTTGATCGCCTAGTAGTAGTCCTACGTTGTCAAAATCTTCGGCGTATGCTAGTGGTGCAAATTCTTCAATCGCCTGAGTAACATCTTTTATAGTCATGGATTTTGTGTCTTTTCAGAAAGCGTTAAAGATAAAAATTGCAGGTGTGGATGACTATGGAAATTAAATAAAAGTCTACTTCGAGTTTTTATTAAGGTACCGTTATTAAAGAAAAGTAATACCTTCGGGCTGTGAGAACATTGCGAAAAATACTTTGGCCTTTTGCTGTCCCTTATGATGGAGTAACTCGTGTGCGCAATTATCTTTTTGATAAGCAGATTTTTGAATCACGCTCGTATGATTTCCCTGTAATAGGAATTGGGAATTTATCTGTAGGCGGTACGGGAAAAACTCCTATGACCGAGTATGTTTTGAATTTACTCAGGAACAAACACACCCTTGCTACGTTGAGCAGAGGTTATGGCAGAACGACTAGTGGATACCGTGATGTAACTTCAGATTCTAAAGCGGTTGAGGTGGGAGATGAGCCGCTTCAGTTTGCAATGAAATTTCCTGAGGTACACGTTGCGGTTTGTGAGCGTCGTGTAGCAGGTATTGATAAATTACGTCTCAAAAAACCAGAGCCAGAAGTTGTTATTTTAGATGATGTTTTTCAGCATAGAAAAGTGAAGCCTGGTTTTTTAATTATGCTCACGGCGTTTAATGATCTTTTTTATGAAGATCTGGTACTTCCTGCCGGAAACCTTAGGGAATCAAGATCAGGTGCCGAAAGGGCTCATGCGATCATTGTGACCAAGTGTCCTGCTGATTTGAGTTTGGAAGCGCAAAAAAGAATCGCTGAGAAAATAAGTGCATATGCTGAAGCTAAAGTGTTCTTTAGCACCATAGCTTATGGGGAATTGTACGATGACACACAGAAGATTGATTGGTTACAATTGACAGATCAAAAAATAAGTGTGGTTACCGGTATTGCGAAGCCTGAACCTTTTTTAGCATATTTGACAGCGAAAGGATTGCATTATGACCATATTGCTTATGGTGATCACCATAACTTTTCTGAAAGGGAATTGGCAGCATTAGATAAAAAAGAATGCATCATTACTACCGAAAAGGATTACATGCGTTTAAAAGGAAAGCTTAAAAAAGCACACTTATACTATTTACCGATAGCCTTTCAGTTTTTAAAAGATGCTGAAGTTTTCAATGAATCGATACTAGAGTTCGTAGAAAGCTAATGCCTACAGAATTACATTTTTACGTTTTAAGGCATTGTGGATTTTAAAGAAAAACTCTTCAACCTTGTAGGGTTTTGGGATGATGTCGTTAAACCCGGCCAGATAAAAATCATCTATATTTTCATCAATGGTAACCGCGGTTAACGCGAGTATAGGCAAGTCTTTGTTAAATTCTCTGATCTTTTGAGTGGCTTCAATACCGCTTATTCCCGGCATATGAATATCCATCAAGACAAGGTCAAAAGGTTCAAAACGAACTTTCTCGATCGCGATTTCGCCATTATCAGCTACTTCGCATTTCATTTCGTTTTTCTCAAGAATTTTTCTGGTGATCATTTGGTTGATCTTATTATCTTCAACAACCAATAACTTTCTGCCTTTTAAGGCTTCGTAATCTATATTGTACACGCGTTCTTCAGGTTCGTTTGCTTTACTTTTGGCAAGGCCATATTTGATATCGAAGAAAAATTTAGATCCTTTACCTAAGGTACTTTCCAGTTCGATCTTACTCTTTTGAAGGGAAAGCAGTCGTTTTACAATAGAAAGGCCAAGACCGGTTCCACCGAATTTTCTGTTGATCTGTACAGAGCCCTGAGTAAAGTTCTGAAAAATATCTTTTTGTTTTTTCTTACTGATTCCTTCACCGGTATCTTCAACTTCAAAATGTAAATACGTTTGCGTATCGTTGCGGCTAAGTTGTTTGATCCTGATAAAAATATCACCGTCTCGCGTAAACTTGTTTCCGTTACCAATGAGATTAATCAAAATTTGCGAGATCATAAGCGGATCTCCTATAATTTGCTCGGGTATTTCTTCATCATATTCCAAAGTAAGCTTGTTGCCTTTTTCCTGAGCTGAGCGCTCAAGAGCAAAAAGCACATCATCTACGCGCTTGCGCAGGTTGAAAGTGGCTTGTTCTACTTCAACTTTATCGGCTTCAAGCTTGTTGAGATCCAGAATGTTATTGATGAGAGACAGTAAATATTCTCCCGAAAATTTTAAGGAGTCTAAGTGCTTCTTTTGTTCTTCGGTTGGGTTTTCGCTCAATAAAAGGTGCGTAAGACCGGTAACTGCATACATCGGTGTTCGCAATTCGTGTGTAATGGTCGAGAGAAATTGTGCTTTTACAACAGAAGCCTTTTCTGCGTTCTCTTTTGCGATCATCAATTCGGCATTTTTAGCCTGTAATAATTCGTTTGCTTTTGCGCGAAGGTTGTTGTTTTTATAAAGCGATAGAGCCAATAGACATAAGATGGTAAATAAGGCAATGATTAAAACCGTTGTGATTTTATTGGCTTGCACGCGCTTGCCCGGGTCATAATCGTCTGCGTTTATATTGGCAAGTAATGCATTGCGAATGGCGGTATTCTTTACATTATTGTTGGCGTCGCCAAAATAGGTGAGCCTTTTTTGATTGTATAAGGATAAGAAAGAAAAGGCTTCTTCATATTCCTTGCGCTCAGAATGTACCTTACTTAAAAGATTAAGCGCATCAACTTCAAGCTGCGGATAGTTGTTATTAAGACTGATCTCGTGTGCGCTGGTAGCGTACTCTAGGGCAGGATCTAGTTGACCCAGTTGCAAATTGGTTTTTCCTTCCTGCAGGTAAACACGACACAATAAATAATTATTTTTTGACTGAGTTTTCTTAAGAAGCGCTTCTGCTTCCTGGAATCGTGTTAGGGCTTCTTCATCTTGTTTGAGTTCTTGATAGATGTTTCCTTCGTAGAGATAGGTGGTCGCTAATTGAACTCTGGAATTTTCATCACGCTGATTTTGATAGATGATTTCAGCATTTTCAAGAAAAGGTAAGGCTTTTTCACTGTTGCCTGTCTTGATTAAGATTTGGCTGTATATAATGTAATCTTGTCCTAAATTATTGAGCTCTTGCAATTCCTGATGCAGCTTAATAGCATTGAGGATATAAGGTCCTGCTGCTTCATATTGACCTAACTCGTAATAGATTTTTGTCAACAATTGATTGCTGATCGCTTCATTACTACTGTTCTTGGATTCTAGAGAAAGTGCTTCAGCCTTTTTAATGTTTGCAATTGCCTCGTCAAAATTTGCACGATCCATTGCTATAACCCCTTTTAAGAGAAGCGAATCGATCTGAATGTTTTGTGCATTTTCAGCCCGACTTGGTTTTTGACCAAATCCCACAAACGAAAGGAGAAGTAATAAGACGACAAGTAGCTTTCTGTCGATCAACATTTTTAGACACATTAAGATACTAATATAGACACTTTGTTGAAATATCAGTAGAAATCTCTAAATAATTTATGAGATTTTGAGGATTAAGTCGATCAAGCGTGAGGAATATCCGGTTTCGTTATCATACCAGCCAATGAGTTTCACCAAGTTGCCAATAACAGAAGTCATTTGGGAGTCAACTATACAAGAATGAGGATTGCCTACAATATCAATAGAAACCAGAGGGACTTCGGTATACTGAAGGATATTTTTTAAAGAACCGGCGGCTGCTTTTTGAAAGGCTTCATTGATCTCTTCTATAGTTGTGTCGCGAGAAACATTTAAGGTAAGATCGGTTAGGGAACCATTAGGTACGGGGACCCGTATGCCACACCCTCCTATGACTTCACTTAGATCTGGGAATATTTTTGTTAAAGCCTTGGCAGCTCCGGTAGTGGTGGGGACGATAGACTGTCCTGCAGCGCGAGCCCGTCGCAAATCAGGATGTGGTTGGTCGTGTAAACTTTGGTCTGTGGTGTAGGAATGCACGGTAGTTATATATGCCTGCTTTATTCCACAGAGGTCATTTACGACTTTTATCATAGGTGCCGCATTATTGGTCGTACAACTCGCGTTAGAAAGAATACGCTCGGTGCCATCAATTTGAAAATCGTTAACGCCTAAGACAATTGTTTTGATACTGTCATCTGCCGGAGGAACGCTCAAGATAACTTTTGGCGCGCCTGCACCTAGATGCGGTTTTAAAAGATCGTAAGTTTTAAACTTTCCTGTGGCTTCTATGACTAGGTCCAATTTGTGACGATGCCAAGGGATTGCTCCCGGACTAATTTCTTGATATAAAGCAATAAGAGAGTCATCAACTTTTAAACCTTCTTGAATGTGAGTAATCTCGGCATCAAATATGCCGTGAATGCTGTCGTATTTAAGCAAATGTGCTAAAGTTGCTCCTTCTGTTTTGTCATTTATAGCGACAACTTCAATAGTGGGATGCTTATGTAGAAGGCGAAAGAGTCTTCTTCCTATGCGTCCAAAACCGTTTATTCCGATTTTGATTTTAGCCATAAAAAATACCTCTAGTTGATGTGCTTTTGTGCTTTGTATGAAGAACGAACGAGCGCGCTACTTTCTACATGGCGGAAGCCCATTTCTAAACCGATCGTCTCGTATTTTTTGAATTGATCTGGAGTGATGAATTGCTTTACAGAAAGATGCTTTTTTGAAGGCTGAAGGTATTGACCTATGGTTACAACATCTACATCTGCCGCTCTAAGATCTCTAAGCGTTTGTACGACTTCTTCTTCAGTTTCTCCTAGCCCTAGCATAATACCAGACTTGGTGCGTCTAATACCTTGTTCTTTCAAATATTTAAGCACACCAAGACTACGCTCGTATTGTGCTTGTATACGCACTTCACGCGTTAAGCGTTTTACCGTTTCCATATTATGAGAAACCACTTCTGGTGAGACTTCTACAATCCGGTCGATGTTACGCTCGTTTCCTTGAAAGTCAGGGATAAGAGTTTCTAAAGTGGTGTCAGGATTCATACGTCTAATGGCTTTTACCGTTTCAGCCCACATAATTGATCCCATATCCTTCAAATCATCACGATCTACCGAAGTTATCACCGCATGCTTGATTTTCATCAACTTTATAGATCGCGCTACTTTTTCTGGCTCTTCCCAATCAAGTGTGTCTGGTCTCCCTGTTTTTACTCCACAAAAACCACAAGAGCGTGTGCATACATTACCCAATATCATAAAGGTAGCGGTGCCTTCGCTCCAGCATTCTCCCATATTAGGACAGCTTCCTGAAGTACAAATAGTATGTAAATCGTACTTGTCTACAAGGCTTCTGAGTTCGGTGTACTTCTTGCCGGTAGGCAATTTAACGCGCAACCATTTTGGTTTTGGTTTATGTACAGGTGCAGCTATGGTTTCAGTATTCATTACAATTTTTTTAGGGATACAAAGATACAAACTGTGTTTTAAATAACAGTTTGTTATTAATGATGTCTCAATAGTCTCGTTTGTAGTCTTAAGCTAACAGTGTTTATTGAAAATTAAGCTGTTAACAAGGCCTTAGCACTTGCGTTAAAATTTAGGTAATTAGGAAATCCTTGTGATAAACACCTTGATTATCAGGCTACTTTTACATCAGTATTAAACACAAAAACACTCTATTATGAAACGATTTACACTTCCTTTTTTGATTATTGCAGTTATAACGGGAATATATGGTTTTGGAGGTTTTGATCTTTGGGCTACCGAAGCTGCACGAATTCTGTTTTTAATTTCAGCAGATTTATTTGTGGTTTCACTTTTTGCTAAGTTTTTATTTAAAAAGAGTCCTAAGCGCGTTGCGCAACAGGTAAAATCATAATTTACGACCCTTTCACCCATATATTTAAAACTGCTTTTTTACTTAGCAGTTTTTTTTATGCCTAAATTGTAGCACAGTTATTGATACACTTTTTAAAAACTTTTATGCGAAATAGCTTACTAATCACCCTTTGCTTGTTTGCGATACACTTTGCAAATGCTCAAGAACAAACTTTACTTCGAGGCGCAGTTACCGAAACTACTGTAACCAATGACTCTCTTGATATTTCGTACTCCATTTATCTTCCTCAAAATTACGATCCTGAGAAGCTGGCCAAAGCACTTTTTGTATTTGATCCTGAAGGGGAAGGTACTAAGGCAGCTCGTCTGTTTGCTTCGGGGCTGCAGGGAGAGGATTTTGTCATTGTTTCTAATAATCATCCGATGTCCTCAACAATTGACAGCCTTGATGCCAATGCAGATAATGCCCTTCTCATTGTGCGTGATGTTTTTAGAAAAATAGCTGTAGATAAATACCGAGTTTATTTTAGTGGACTTAAAGGCGGAGCTAAAACGGCGAGTGCGTTATCCTATTTATTTAAGAGTTCGGCTAATTTGCTCCTTATTGATGATATGTATTTTGCAAATCGCTTTGCTAATCAAGCGCAGCGCAATCTGGCGATAGGTGTTATAGGTAAAGCCTCACCTAACTTTTATCCCATGGAAGATTATTTCTATATGCTGAAAGCTTACGGCAAGAACAACGAGTTGTATACCTATGATGATACGAGTGAATGGCCGTCTGCAGCTTTTTTAGGAACTTTAGTTAAACGACTCGATCACCTTAATGTAGAGCATTATAATTTAAAGGTCGAGGATTCCGTTTGGCAACGTCAGGCATCAGTAGATCTCAATACGGTACAGGGTTTAATCAACGACGGTCAATTGGTAGTGGCTTATGATCTTGTGAGAGATCTTAAAGGCGATTATCGGGGTGAAGTAGATCTTGATCCTATACGTGAAGTTCAACGTTCTTTGCGCAGGTCTGATGCCTATAAACAGGCGAAGTGCCTAAGTAGAAAAGATGAGGTTCAGGAAGGATTACTCCTTGATGATATCAGCTATTTTTTAGAAGAAGACCTTGCGCTGGGTAATTTTAAAAATCTTGGCTATTGGGATGACCGAATTCTACAATTTAAAACAGCTGCACAAAATCCGGCAAAGCCCATCGAGCAAAAAGTGGCGCGGCGCATGTTAGGCTACATCGATTATACGGTAAAAGATTTTTTGGCGCTCAATAGAGTAGCGCTTTACGACCAACGCATTTTTGCTAATGTTCTTAAAACTATTCTAGATCCTGACGATTACTATGCTTATTTAGATATTATTAGTCTTGCGGCTCAAGATGAGGATGAAAATACTGCTTTTTTCTACCTCGAAGAATTGCTGAAACAAGGCTACACAGACTATGATAAACTCTACGACATTCCGGATACGGAGTTTGTAAAAATAAAGCCTGTTTATAATCAACTTATTGAAAGCTACCTGGGTAAATCTAAATTTTAAGAGTATTCGCGCGACGCTTTACATAAAACAATAGCGCTAAAGCGAGTAAGGTTATAAGGCCCATGATTGCCCAGGTTAGATTGTAACCTAACGAATTTACCAATTGCATTCCGCTGTTGTGGCCAAATATATGCGCTAGTGAAAAAGACATGCTGTACAGTCCCATGTATGCGCCTTGCCTCCCCAATTTGGCACGACGAAGCGCAAAAGCATTTCCAAAAGGGAATGCAACCATTTCACCTAATGTAGCGGTAGCCATACCTAAAACGAGAACGCCGGGCCAGCCTTCAATATAAAAGAAAAGAAAACTTAAGCCGGTAAGCAATAAACCTCCAATAACATTGCCAATCAAATTCCAGCCGCGTCGCTCCATGTATGCAATGAGTGGCATTTCAAACACAAAAATCATCAGGCCGTTCATGCCTAGCAGAAGACCTATTTGAGACTCGGTGAGCAAGCGTACTTCTTTATAATAGACAGGCACGGTTGAAAAATATTGAACAAAGACAACACCAAATAAAGCAAGTGCAATCAGGAAGATTACATACAAGCCATCTTTGTGAGGTGCCAGCGGATTTTCCACAAGTTGTTCTTGATCAACTTCTTTGGCCTTTTTCGGGTTTAAGGTTTGAATTAAAAGAAACCCTGCAAGAATACAGGTAATTCCGTCTGCTAGAAAGAGTCCGTAATAACCAATACTGGCGATAATAATTCCGCCCAAAGCCGGTCCGGCAGAAAAGCCTAAATTAATCGCGAGGCGTATAAGGGTTAAGGAGCGTGTCTTGTTTTCCGGTTTGCTATAAGCACTTAAGGCTACAAAAAAGGCAGGCCGAGACATATCTGCAACGGTGATCAATGCAAAAAAGCCCAAGCATACAGCCCAAAAACTGGTAATGAATTGAAGCCCTAAAAAACCAATTCCTGTTGCTATTAAACTTAAAAGTATCGTCTTATAATAGCCTAGTTTATCTGATAAAATGCCACCAAGCCACGAACCGAATAAGGAGCCAAAGCCAAAGCACGTCATGACCCATCCTACGCTGCTCAAACTAAATCCCAGATCATCGCGCAAATAAAGCGACAGAAAAGGAATGACCATTGCTCCGGCACGGTTGACCAAAGTAATAAGAGCCAGCCACCAAATTTCTTTTGATAGGCCTTTGAACGTGTCTAAGTAAGAAGTAAAAAGTTTTTTCACGGTGTTATTAAGTAAACTGCCTCAGGGCGAGTATATGAGTCATTGGTTGGAAACGAATTTTCAATTTTTAGATATCCCGATAGCTATAGGGACAGAGTATTAAATACTTTGATGATGCCAATAAAAAAAGTCTGACCGAAAGGCCAGACTTTTAATGTTGTGATATAAACTATAAACTATCTACACAACGCGTCTGGCAAGGTAACCTGTACCTTCACATAACGATATGATGTAAATAGAGTTTTCATGCGTTCTAAAGTTGTTTTAAAACTACTAAAACTTTTTAAAGCGTAGTCTGTATTTTTTAAACTTTTTTGATTTAGAGATTTTCGGTTGGCAATTCCTGAGCAGCTACGGGTAAATATAGCTCGGTGACCCATTCTGCCGGGTTTTCGGTATCATCAGGTCCTACAACATAAAATTCGAAAGGATTACTATCTGGCGCAAGGGCGTATTCGTTTTCAGCCATATACTCATAGGTTTGCTGCCACGCTTCATCAAGATTGCTCAAATCTCCGGTAAGTCTGGTTTTGATAACCGTGTATGCCGGTAAGAAGCCACAAAGAATATTGCTATCTTCAGGAACCACAATACGAGAAGTTGTTGGGATTCCGCTAGAAATTATGGCTGTATTATTCACTTCGTCTTTTGAGTTGTAAATAGTAAGTGGTTTTCCTAAAATGGTAATGTTGTTGCCTTCCATAAAACGCTTTACCGACGGAATCATTTCCTGTACTTCCTTGCTCACATTGCTCAATGTTGCCGAAGTAGTAACATACATATAAAAGCCGCCGCTGTATTGCGTGATGCCATTTACATCAACCTTGTACACTTTCATTGCGGCACGTACGTTTTCGTCAAGCGCTGAAAGTCCCTTTTTGTACATTTCGTGCATTTCACCATCAAAATCATAACCGCCGATAGTGAAATAGGCTTTATCCATCAAGGTGTGTTCCCCGCGCATTCCCCAAGTTACCTTAGTGCCATTTTCGACCTTTTCAAATTGCCAATATACGTTAGCTGTACGCTCGCCCCCGGGAGTGATAAAAGTTATGTCTTGTTCTATACGCTGGTTTTCTATAACAGAGGTCGTACGCATCGAGCCGTCAACCTCTTTCCCATTCCAAGAATAGCTGGCGCCTTCACCGCTGGTGTTTTCAGGATAATTGAAAACCATTGTAGGGTCTTCTTGTTTCCAAGGTCCCCATTCTTCCCAAGTTTTATAGTCGTTTACTTTTTTGAAAACCAGACTTAAAGGTGCTTCAATGACCTGTGTTTCTTCGATCTCATAACTGCCATCTTTAGTAGCAAAATAAATAGCTCCGGCAATAAAGACGATAAGCAGAAGAAAAAACAGGTATTTTAAAATTTTCATGGAGGAAGAGGTTTAACTGCTAATTTAACAATTTACTCCATATTCTAAGCGATTCTCAGGAAACTTGCAGCTATAAAAATCAATTATTTATTTAATGTGATTTTTATTAAAAACAGAATCGCAACAAATGCGATAAAACCTACCAAAATCCATAAGGATCCTTTGTACTCTTTTTTGTGAAGTTTTCGGTCTTTGCGATAACTCATCCAAATGAAAAAAACGAAGGCGATGAAGAAAAGCCCTGCAAAAACCAACTGTCCCGTACTAAACATTTTAATGTATTTTTAGTCAAAATTAAGTCTTTAAAACAGAATATTACGATGAAAAAACGATTAGCTGCGGTACATAAATTTCATAGCACTTTTGGATTAGGAATTGAAGAAGCTCCAAAGGCCGACTTAGGCGAGGCTAAAAATTTGTTGCGTTTCAATTTGATGAAAGAAGAGAATGAAGAATATCTAGAAGCAGCCAACAATAATGACCTTGCAGAAGTTGCCGATGCGTTGGGCGATATGCTCTACATCTTATGCGGAACCATTTTAGAACACGGGATGCAGCATAAGATCGAAGAAGTTTTTGACGAAATTCAGCGCAGTAATATGAGTAAGTTAGGAGCCGATGGGAAACCGGTGTACCGCGAGGACGGCAAAGTGCTGAAAGGGCCAGATTATTTTAAGCCAAACATTAAAAAGATCCTGAATAACTAATCTAGTTTTTTTCTCCACTTATTAAGGCTAAATTCGCAGCCTATGAGCGCAATCAATTATGTTTCGGTAGAGTCTATCGCTAAAGCGTTTGGCGAGCGGGTATTGTTTAAAGATTTGTCTTTTGGTATTAACGAAGGTCAAAAAATTGGCTTAGTTGCTAAAAACGGTACCGGTAAAACTTCGATGCTTGATATTCTGGCTGGAGCCGAAAATCCAGACAGCGGGCAGGTGGTATATCGCAAAGGTATCAAGATTTCTTTCCTTCCGCAGGAACCCGATCTTGATCCTAACCTCACTGTAGAGCAAACTATTTTTGATAGCGATAATGAGATCTTAAACGTGATTTCGGCCTATGAGCACGCCCTTCAAAATATGGAAGATACTGAAGCGTATCAGAAAGCTTTTGATCAGATGGAAGCCCATCAGGCTTGGGATTTTGAAACCCAATATAAACAGATATTATTTCAGCTTAAACTGGATGATCTTGACCGTAAAGTTGAAAAGTTAAGCGGTGGACAAAAAAAGCGTTTGGCACTCGCCAATATGCTGCTCAGCAAACCCGATTTACTGATTCTTGATGAGCCCACAAACCACTTAGATCTTGAGATGATCGAGTGGTTAGAGCAGTTTTTTGCCAAAGAGAATTTCACCCTGTTTATGGTAACGCACGATCGCTACTTTCTGGAGCGCGTGTGTAATGAGATCATTGAACTGGATGAAGGGAAGCTGTATAGTTATAAAGGAAATTATGCCTATTACCTAGAGAAGCGCGATGCGCGAATTACCAACGAAGAGGTAGAGACCGGGAAAGCAAAACAGCTTTTTAAAAAGGAATTGGAGTGGATGCGTCGCCAGCCCAAGGCGCGTACTACAAAGTCTAAATCGCGTATCGATGACTTTGCCGAAATAAAAGAACGCGCACACAAACGCCGTAACGATCACGAGGTACAACTCGAGCTGAATATGGAGCGTTTGGGAAGTAAGATCGTAGAGCTACACAAAGTTTCTAAGTCGTTTAAAGACCGCGTGATCCTCGATAAGTTTGACTATAATTTTCAGCGGGCAGATCGTATTGGGATCATCGGTAAAAATGGAACCGGGAAATCTACATTTCTCAATATCCTTACAGGAAAAATGCCACCCGATGGCGGAAAGATCGTGATCGGGGAGACTATTCAATTTGGCTATTATACACAAAAGGGAATTGAGATCAAGCACGGTCAAAAGGTGATTGATGTTATCAAAGAATTCGGTGATTATATTCCGCTGAAAAAGGGGCGCCAGATTTCTGCAGGTCAGCTTTTAGAGCGTTTTCTTTTTGACCGAAAAAAGCAATATGACTTCGTTGAAAAATTGAGTGGAGGCGAGCGTAAGCGTTTATATTTATGTACGGTGCTTATTCAGAATCCTAACTTTTTAATTCTGGATGAACCTACTAACGATCTGGATATTGTGACGCTCAATGTGCTTGAGAGTTTCTTGCTGGATTATCCGGGATGTTTGATCGTGGTTTCGCACGATCGTTATTTTATGGATAAGATCGTTGACCATCTTTTTGTATTTAGAGGACAAGGTGTGGTTGAAGATTTTCCGGGGAATTACTCTGATTTTAGAGCTTATGATGCTGGTCCGGCAGTTATACAGGAGGAAGATCCGCAGCCTAAAGTGGAAAAGGAAACCAATAAAGACAATTGGAAAACAGCCGGAAGTGCACTTTCTTATAACGAGCAAAAGGAATACAACCGACTGGAACGCGATATCGCCAAGCTTGAAAAGGAAAAGGAAAAGAAGGAAGCCGAATTTCTAAATCCTGATTTGTCAGGAGATGAGATCAATCAAGCTTCTGTGGAGTTGCAGCAGATTCAAGATAAAATAGACGAATTTACCGAGCGTTGGTTTGATCTAAGCGCCAAGATGGAAGGTTAGGCTAAATTAGAATTTTGAAAACCGAAACCTGAGAATGTGGTACATCATTAAAGCTTATTCACAATTTCTGCGGAAAGCAACCAATCAGCACGGGGTGCATTCTCCTTTTGTGTACACCTTTGTCACTAAATGTCTTTACCGAAAAACTTCGAAAGAAGCTAAAAACCAACTTAAAGCGTATCGAGAGGATCTTCTTCAGTCGAATGAGGTTATTGAAGTAACTGACTTTGGTGCGGGATCGCGTGTTTTTAAAAGCAATAGACGCGCGGTTAAAGATATAGCCAAACACGCCGGAGCGCGTTTTTCCAGAATGAAACTGCTTTATCGTGTAGTGTCCTATTTTAAACCAAAGGCTATTTTAGAATTAGGTACCTCTGTAGGTTTAGCTTCAGTTTCTTTGGCTTTGCCTGAAACAGCAAAAATGACTTCGCTAGAAGGTTGCCCGCAAACCGCTGTCGTGGCTCAGAAGCATTTAAAAAGCGCAGAACTTTCAAATGTTGAGGTTATTGTAGGTGATTTTAAGCAAACGCTTCCTCAGGTGATTTCAGAAAAGTTTGATCTTATTTATTTCGACGGAAACCACAGTAAGGAAGCAACCTTAAACTACTTTGAGCAATTATTGCCTACTGTACATAACGACAGTGTATGGATCTTTGATGACATCTATTGGTCGCCAGAAATGACGGAAGCCTGGGAGTTGATCAAGCAACATCCTCGGGTGAGCGTTACTGTAGATTGCTTTTGGCTGGGTTTTGTGTTCTTTAGAACCGAGCAGGTTGAGGAGCATTTTAAAATTAGGGTTTAAAATTTGTAACTCCTTTCTCGATTTATCTACTTATATTCAAAATATAGAGTAATCATCCTATGAGCAGCTTAATTGATATTACAGATATTCGTCGTGATTTTCCATTGGGAAATGAAATCGTTCACGTTTTAAAAGGCATCGATTTACAAATTGATAAAGGTGAGTACGTTGCGATTATGGGGCCTTCCGGTTCCGGAAAATCTACCTTGATGAACCTTTTGGGGTGCCTTGACACACCGACTTCCGGGACGTATATTTTAAATAATCGGGATGTGAGCGCGATGACCGATGATGAGCTCGCTGAGGTGCGTAATAAGGAGATCGGCTTTGTTTTTCAGACGTTTAATTTACTGCCTAGAACGACTGCTTTAGATAATGTTGCTTTGCCCATGGTGTACGCGGGATATTCAAAACCGGAGCGCCACAAACGTGCTGAAGAAGTGCTGCAAGATGTAGGTCTTGCAGATCGTATGGATCACAAACCCAACCAACTCTCAGGAGGGCAGCGACAGCGTGTTGCTGTAGGTCGGGCTTTGGTCAATAAGCCTTCGATCATTCTGGCTGATGAGCCTACCGGAAACTTAGACTCTAAAACTTCAGTAGAAATTATGAGCCTTTTTGACGCGATTCACGCTGCCGGAAATACCGTGATCTTAGTTACGCACGAAGAGGATATTGCAGAGCATGCGCATCGTGTAATTCGTTTACGGGACGGACTGATAGAGAGTGATGTGCGTAGGACTGTTGAGGTATAGATTACCATTCTGCGACTTATTTATAGTAAAAAGAAATATGCTTGAATTTTTGATGTTTAATTATGGCTGTTGATGGAACAAATGGAAGGTTTAGCGCACATAATCAAAGATTTAATGAGCTTCGACGTAAAAAACTGAAACGCCGGGAAGAAAAATTATTGCGTAATACTTTAAAAAATCCTGATAAAGATGAACGGATAAATTTTAAAGAGTTAGATCCAGACACTACTGCCAAGGTAAAATCTGAAGTTAGAAAAAAGGCGCAAAAATTATTACGTAGGGATTGGTATATGCTTATTGTTTCTATTATAGCAGTCGCTTTATGCTATTACTTTTTCTATTAGATTTCACTAAAAACCTTTGTTAGGTTAATGCTTTAAACTTCTAGTCGACTTGTTCTACAGTTTTATTTTTTGAAAAATCACGTTTATGGTATAATTGCTAAAACTTATCAAAACTGACTTAGAACGTTTTCGCGAATGCGTATTTTTGGTGAAAATTAAACGATATGAAAGCAGTTGTTTCTCCAGCTAAGTCACTGGATTTTGAATCAAAATTGCCAACTACCAGAAGTTCGCAGCCTCAGTTTTTAGAGGAAGCCGAAACGTTGAATAAAAAACTAGAGCGCAAGACCAAAGCTGAAATTTCAGATTTGATGAGTATCAGCGATAAATTAGCAGATCTTAACTACCAGCGTTACAAAGAGTTTTCGACACCATTTACAAAAGAAAATGCGCGTCCTGCGGTGTATGCTTTTGCCGGCGACGTGTATACCGGTCTTGATGCATATACGATACCGACTGAAAAACTAGATAAATTAGAAGATACACTGCGTATCCTTTCTGGACTTTATGGAGTTTTAAAACCTTTTGATTTGATGCAAGCCTATCGCCTGGAGATGGGGACAAAATTGAAATCAGGTCATAATGATGACTTGTACCAATTTTGGGACGACAAAATAACCGAAGCTTTGAATGCTGAATTGAAAGAAGACGAACTGTTTTTAAATCTTGCGAGTAATGAATATTTCAAATCGGTAAAGCCTGAGAAATTGAAGGTTCCTGTAATTACTCCTGTGTTCAAGGATTACAAAAACGGAAAACTCAAGATCATTTCCTTCTATGCAAAAAAAGCCCGGGGTTCTATGGTACGCTACATTATAGATAAGGATGTGCAAACCATAGATCAACTCAAGGGCTTTGATTACGACGGGTACGGCTTCAGCGAGCAATACTCCGATTTAGACAAAAACGAATTGGTATTCGTTAGATAATTGGTCTGTTTTTTACGGCTTTTTATCTGCTAAACTTTTATCAGAGGTCGCTTTGTCGGCCTCTTTTGTTTTGGTAGCCGTTTGTTTTGTGGGAACATCTGCGGTTGTTGCGCTGCTTTTTTTCTTGCGTGGTCTTAGTTTACCGTAAGTTCCGCGATGTATTTTTCCTCGTTTTGTTTTTTGATCTCCTTTTCCCATTTGTTATTTGATTTTTAGTTGTTCTTCTTAATATAAGAAATCAGAACCGGAAGACCAAACCGCATATTTTCAGTAACTTAAATTTCAATTTCAACAATTAAAAAAGGCTATCTGATTAAAGATAGCCTTCTGTATTTTTATGTGGAAAATGCTTATTTAACGTCCATCAATTCTACGTCAAAAACTAAAATCGCATCTGGTGGAATCACACCACCGGCACCGCGACTACCATATCCTAAATCTGAAGGAATCACAAAACGTGCTTTGTCACCTACTTGAAGCAAGCCAATACCTTCATCCCAGCCAGAAATTACCTGACCTACACCTACTTGAAAATCTAAAGGCTGATTTCTTTTATACGAAGAGTCAAATACAGTACCGTCAGCCAACTGACCTTTGTAGTGTACAGAAACCATTTTACCTTTTTCAGCCTTTTTACCATCACCTTTTTGGATGATCTGGTAACGCAGACCGCTTTCAGTTTCTTTAAAGCCTTCGCTCAATTTATTAAGTGCTTCAGCTTTTTTTGCGCGTTCTTCAGCGATACGTTTTTCACGTGCTCCTTCAAAAGTTCTAAAAGCCTCAACAGCATTAAAGTTTTCGGCATCTGCACCTTGGCGAATGATTTCTACTTTATCCATAGTATCGTCCTGAGCGATTGCATCTACCACATCTTGACCTTCTACAACGCTACCAAAAACGGTGTGCTTCCCATCTAACCAAGGAGTAGCGGTATGCGTGATAAAAAACTGGCTTCCGTTTGTTCCCGGGCCGGCATTTGCCATAGAAAGTTTTCCGGGAGCATCGTGCTTTAAGCTTGAGTCAAACTCATCATCAAACTGGTAACCGGGATTTCCGGTTCCGGTTCCTTGAGGGCATCCCCCTTGAATCATAAAATCTGGAATTACACGGTGAAATTTCAGTCCGTCGTAATACGGGTTTCCTTGTTTTTTAGCTGAATTTTCAAGGTTTCCTTCGGCTAAAGCGACAAAGTTTCCTACCGTTCCCGGTGTTTTTTCATGTTCTAATTTCACTAGAATTTCGCCTTTTGGCGTGTGAAACTTGGCATATATTCCGTCTTGCATCGTATCAATTTAAAAATGAGGTGCAAAAATACGTCTAAACTGGGCAAACACAAAACCCTAATCAATTTCTTAGCGGCTATAAAAAAGCTCCTTACTGTAGTTAGTAAGGAGCTTTTTAGTGTCATTTTCGCAAAAGCGAAATCAAAAACTTATTATACTTCAATCGCAGGTACTTCATAACGCCATCCAAAAGGATCTTCAGCGCGATTCGCCTGTAATTCGGTCAATTGTTTTTTCAATTTTGGAGCGTAAGCATCTTCAACCTGAGGAAGATCAAAAGCTTTCTCTTTGTGAGTGAAGCCCGAGATTGGAGAGATCACTGCTGCAGTACCTGCACCAAACATCTCTTTAAGTGAGCCATTTTCTGCAGCCTCAACAATTTCTGCAACTTTCACCGGACGCACTTCAACATTGATTCCTTGACTTTTTGCCAATTCGATCAAACTTTTACGGGTGATCCCATCAAGAATGCGATCGCTGGTAGGTGCGGTAAGAAGCGTATCGTTTACTCTAAAAAATACATTCATGGTACCTGCTTCTTCTAGGTACTCGTGCGTGTTAGCATCTGTCCAAACTACTTGATTGTAGCCTTTTTCTTTTGCTAATTCAGTAGGATAAAACTGTGCGGCATAGTTACCGGCAGCTTTTGCATAACCAACACCACCGTCTGCAGAGCGGCTGTAGTGATCTGCAAATAATACTTTTACCTGGCCGCTGTAATAAGCCTGAGCAGGCGCGCAAATGATCACAAATTTATATTCGCTAGAAGGCGATGCCGAAACACCGTTTTCGGTTGCGATTACAAAAGGACGAATGTAAAGCGAATTGCCTTCTCCAGATTTAATCCAATCTTTATCTAGATTTAAAAGTGTATTTAGACCGTGAAAGAAATACTCTTTGTCAAAAGCAGGCATCGCTAGGCGCTCTCCCGATTTGTTGATACGGTTGAAGTTCTCTTCAGGGCGAAACATAAAAATGTCGCCATTGTCATCTTTGTAAGCTTTCATACCCTCAAAGACGGCTTGACCATAATGAAAAACTTTTGCTGAAGGATCCATTTGCAGTGGACCATAAGGAAGAATTTCCGGCGTTTGCCATTTTCCGTTTTTGTACTCACAAACAAACATATGGTCTGTAAAGACGGTACCAAAAGCGAGATTACTAAAATCAACCTGATTGATTTTAGTCTCGGCGATCTTGGTTACTTTTAATGTATCTGTCATTATTATTGAATTTTATCTTGCAAATTTATCATTTTCTCAAAGTCCGTGTGTGCAAGATTTCATTAAATTTACAGGCTCCCCTATTTTTAAATAAATTATACACGATGAAAAAGTATTTAGTATTAGCATTTTTAGGTATTGGTTTAATCGCTTGTAAGGAAGGCGCTTCAAATCAAGAAGATGTAGCGACAGTTTCAGAAGAGCTTACCAGCGAAGAACCAGGGGTTTTTGGAGAAGAATTCAAGAACGAAGCGACGCTCACAGCTTTTGAATTAGGTGATATTTATAGCAACCTTAAAGTGGGGGACACCATCAATGTAACCTTTGAAGGCCCAGTTCAAGAAGTGTGTCAGGCAAAAGGGTGCTGGATGCAAGTTGATGTTGGGGCGGCAGACCCGGTGATGATCAAGTTTAAAGATTATGGTTTTTTTGTACCCAAGGACATAAAAGACAAAAAAGTGGTTGTTCACGGCGAGGCTTTTATCAGCGAGACATCGGTAGAAGAGCAGCAACATTATGCTAAAGACGGTGGTAAATCTGAAGAAGAAATCGCTGCGATCACGATGCCTAAAAAGACCCTAGGCTTTACTGCGAGCGGAGTTAAAATCGCAGAGTAGGTTGAAACGTAAAATCGTAACCACCGGTGACGGCTCTACGACCATTCAAATTACCGACTGGAACGAGCAGTATCACTCGATGCACGGGGCTGTACAAGAAGCGAAGCACGTTTTTTTGAAAATGGGATTGGATTTCTGGATGAATGAGAACCCTGATCAAAACAGCCTTCATATTTTAGAAATTGGTTTTGGTACTGGATTGAATGCACTACTTACCTTAATTCACACAGAAAAATCTTCGGTAAACCTTTTATATGAAGGAGTCGAAGCCTATCCAGTTTCTTCTGAAGAACTAGCGCAGCTTAATTATCTGGAAGCTGCAGATGCGCAAGTATTTGAAGCAGTTTTTGAAAAGATGCACCAAACGCCTTGGGAGCAAACCGAAACAATTACAGAAGCTTTTCAGCTTAAAAAGCGTAAGCAAACCTTTGAAACACTAGAAGATCAAGATCAACACGACTTGATCTATTTTGATGCTTTTGGTGCTCGCGTGCAACCCGAACTTTGGGAGGAACCTATTTTTGAGAAAATGTACTGTGCTTTAAAGGCGGGAGGAGTACTTGTAACGTATGCCGCTAAAGGAAGTGTGCGCCGAGCCATGCAAGCCGTTGGCTTCAAAGTAGAACGCTTGCCGGGACCTCCGGGAAAACGCGAAATGCTTCGGGCGGTGAAGGTCTAGTATAAAGCTTCTCTACCGGAACAATTCCCAGTCTAATTTCAAAGAGAAAATATTAGAATAGATCGCAGCGCTTTGATCTCCAATATCGGTTAGTGCATAATCAATATGAATCCCTTTGTATTGAAAACCTACGCCAATGTTAGGTTGAAAGCCTATACGGTTGCTTCCGTCGAGTTGGGTGATTTCTTGAAAGTTGCCAACACCCGCTCTTATGAAAACAAGACCGGTATACCCAAATTCTACTCCTGCTGCCGGCGTAGCACTTACTGCAGCGCTTGAGAGAATATCATTGGTTTGTGTAAAGCGCATCATTAAATCAACTTCAGCTTTTATAGAATAATCATAATTAATGAGCCAATTGCGTGCGACGCCTACTTGCAATTTTGGGATGGTAACTTCTAGTGTTTCTGGTAATTCCTGATTTTGACCTTCAACCGCATCGCTAATCGTGGCAAATTGTTCTTCATCTATCGCCCAAGTATTTACCGATGTGGTAATGTCACGCGCCATGGCTCCAAAGTGCCATTCGCCCACGCTGTACTGCACGCCTAAGTCAATCCCAAAACCCCAGCTTGATGCAAAATCTCCTATGATACGCCGTATCACTTTTGCATTTGCTCCAATGTTAAGACCTTGTACCGGCATCTCGCGAGCAAAAGAGACGGTCAGTGCATAATCTGCGGTAGAAAATAAACTGATCCGGTTGTAGTCGATGTTCCCGTCTGTGTCAATAAGTTGGGTCGTGTTGAGAATGTCATCCACACCAAAGCGAATCAAAGAAACCCCCAGAGCGGTACGATCGTCTAGAGGTTTTGCAAAGCCGGCATAATCGTAAAGGGCAATATTGGCAAAATAACTCGCATGCATTAGTGCAAGCTGATTATCTTCAAGATTGACCAACCCGGCGGGATTCCAATATCCACTGTTCACATCAGAGGTGCTGGCAGTAACGGCATTAGCCATCGCTAGAGAGGCAGCATCTACACCAATGTTCAAAAATTCGTTAGAATACGAGCGTACGGCTTGCGCTTTCAAAGAAAGAGCTGTGCATAGGAGCATAAAAGAGAGTAGAGTGCTTTTCAAGCCAGACGCCGTTTTGCTGTAAAGGTGGTCAAATCTGCTGAGAATTTAAATTTTATTTTTGGCGCTGCTAGAGGATTTAATGCTTCCTTGCTTGTCTCAAAATTGAAGACTCGTTTCTAAAAAATGTGTTACCAACTTTTATTAGGGTGGTTTAAGCTGAAAGCTTCGCTTGAAAACGTTAGGAGTTTCATAAGTCTTCTTTTTGACCGTAGTTTTTCGCTATTTTTAGCTGCGAAACGAATTGTAAGATTACGCTAATAACAAACCTATGAACATCAAGAGTTATATTCCCAATGCATTTACAATGGCCAATTTATTCTGTGGAATGTTGGGTGTGTTTTTTGCAGCTACCGGGCATTTAGATTATGCGGCATATGCTGTAGTTGCCGGTGTTTTCTTTGATTTTTTTGATGGTTTTTTTGCGCGTATGTTTAAGGTGGAAGGCGAGCTCGGACTGCAGTTAGACTCTCTGGCAGATGTGGTTACCAGTGGGGTCGTGCCGGGAATGGTGATGTTTCAGATGTTGCATAAATTAGAGAATTGGAACACAGGAGAGCGTTGGGTAGAAGCCGGGATGTCTTGGGACAGTGTCTCGCTGCTTCCGTTTTTAGGTTTTGCGATCACATTGGCTTCGGCATTTAGATTGGCAAAGTTTAATATTGATACCCGTCAAACCACATCATTTATAGGATTACCCACTCCGGCGAATGCACTTCTTATTCTGAGTCTTCCGCTTATTGTACAGTTTCAGGATTATGCGATCGCCGAAACTCTGATTACAAACACCTGGTTTTTACTGGCGCTTACAGCACTAAGCTGCTATATGCTCAATGCAGAAATTCCGCTTTTTGCCTTAAAATTTAAAAGTTGGGGTCTGGCAGAAAATAAGATCAGATACGGCTTTTTACTTTTGGCGATCATTCTTTTGTTTTGGTTGACTTTTGCGGCGATACCTGTGATCATTGTACTTTATGTATTGCTTTCATTGATCTCAAGAGCTTGATGATTTGCCTCTTGCAACGTTCTAAACTATTGCGTGTCTTTTAAAAGAATCAAAAAAACTGAACCAATGCAAGCACAAACCTTTAAACTTACTGTTCTCTTCATTTTTGCACTTTGCTTTTCTGTAAATGCTCAAAAAACCATTTCAAGAGGCTGGACCTCTTTTGCTCAGTCTATTGAAGTGAAAACAGAACGAACTGTAAAATTCAAACTTACCGGAAAAATAAAAGTGATTTCAGAGGACCCTAATGGAGTTGCCGGGTTGTGGGTGCGCGTGGATAACAAAAACAAAGAAACCGGTTTTTTTGATAATATGATGGACCGTCCCGCAACTTCAGCTTCTTATCAAGAATATAGTATTAACGGTACTTTTGATGCGCAGGCAAAAACGTTGAATATTGGCGGTTTATGTATGCAAAATGGTGACTTCTACTTTGACGATTTTAAATTGTTTTTAGAAAATGAGGAAGGGCAACTGGTTGAGGCGCCTATTGCCAATGCCTCTTTTGAAAAAAGTACTTCAGCACATCCCTTGCAAAATTGGAGCAGCGGTATTGCTGAAGGGCAACAGGTAAAGGTCAAAGAATATAGTCTTGACGTTGCAGCAGATGCGGCCTCAGGAGCACAGGCGCTTTTGATCAAAGGAGAGGGAGCAACACCTGCAAGACCAATGGAAATTGTTGCCGAAGAAGGTTTTACTCCGCAAATGGGAGTGCTCGTAAGTATGCTTGATGCGATGAAAGAACGTGTTGAAGGAGCAGTGAGCGGGCATTCGGTTTATGAATTAGATTACCTAATGGATGATAAGGCTAACAGTATTGGAGCACTTATTTATCATCTTGCTGCAGCCGAAAAATTATATCAGGTCCTGACCTTTGAAGGACGATTTTTTAATGAAGAAGAGGAAGCCAAATGGGGAGCTGCATTAGATTTGGGAGATTTAGGTCGCGAGCAGATCAAAGGGAAAACGGCTCAATATTATTTAGATTTGTATAATGACGTTAGAGCCGAGACTAAAAAAGAGCTTGCTAAGCGTGATGACATGTGGTTGCAAGAAGAGATTCCCGGTGCAGGAATGACCAATTTTTATGGATGGTTTCACGTAATGGAACATCAATCGAGTCATTTAGGTCAAATCTTGTTGCTTCAGAAACGTATTAAGCCAGAAGAAAAAGAAGAAGAGATTCTTCCGGCAGCGCAGCTTAAAAATTAACTATGAGCATTTCAGAAAATCTACTCAATCAGGTAAAGCAAATAAAATCCTTAGCAGAAGCGGGACTTGTTTATAACAAAGAGAATTATGATGCCGAGCGTTACGAAGAGTTGCGTGCACTTGCTTTAGAGATGATGAGTATTTTGAGCGATTTACCGGTAGAACAGCTCACTGGTTTTTTTCTACCGGAAACAGATTATCCTACTGCTAAAGTTGATGTGCGTGGTTTGATTTTAAATGCTGAAGGAGAAGTTTTATTGGTTAAAGAAACCGTTGACAATAAATGGACGCTTCCCGGAGGTTGGGCAGATGTAGGACTCACGCCTACAGAAAACGTATTGAAAGAAATCGAAGAGGAAACCGGTTTTAAAGCAGAAGTAAAACGCTTGCTGGCAGTGCTCGATAAACGAAATTATGCGCACCCGCTGCAACCGCATTACGTGTATAAATTATGCTATTTATGCGAAATTACAGCAGGTGATTTTGCGCCCAATTTTGATATTGGTGAAGTGCATTGGTTTGCGCTCGATGCGTTGCCTGAGTTGTCAGAAGATCGTATTCTTGAGGAGCAATTGAGCAAACTTGTAGCGATCGCAAAAGGGAATGAAGCTGTGTTTTCAGATTAGTGGTTATGCGATTTCCATTTGATCCTTCCTTAAGACATCATCTATTTATCGCTGTAGGCTTATTTCTATGGGTTTTTGTCTTTCTGTTCTTTACAGAGCCTCTTGATATCAAAGAGCTTTATTTTGATGAGAAGTTACTTTATTTACCGGTTTATAGCCTTGTGGCCTCTTTCGGTTATCTCTTGCTTTTGCCTTTGCAGTCTTGGCTTTATGTTTATAATGCCAGAGTTTGGAAGTTAAGTTCTGAGTTTTTGATGCTGTTTGCCTTTTCTCTTTTGGGGCTCGTAATGGTGCGTCTGGTATATTTATTTGTTGTAGTTCCTTATGAGCCCAACCCATATTCCTTATTGTATTTTATTAAATCTATTTACATCCCGGCGCTTTTGGTGGTTTTGCCTATTGTTGAGGCGGGGAGGTATGGTCTTGGTCGTTATCTGGAGAAAAGGGAAGAAGAACAAAAAATCACTATTGCCGGATCGGGCAATTATGAGGGGTTTAGATTGGCGTGGAACCAACTCATTATGATAAGCAGTGCAGATAATTATGTTGAGGTTAGTTATACCGAAGACAATCGCGTTAAAAAACATCTCATACGAAATACACTAAGCGCTGTTGCTTCAGATTTACCACAATTGCTTCGGGTGCATCGTTCATATTTGATCAACCCCGATCATTATAAGTATATAAATTCTGAAAATGGCAAGTTCAAGATCACGATGATTCACGATTTGCAATGTTCGGTTTCAAAAACCTATCTCCCTAAGGTTAAAGACGTGCTTAATTTCACCACAAACTAGCGGTGTTTCATCCCAAACACCTATGAATAGAGGCTTGGCTTAAAGTCGCTTTTTAGATTTGTCTTATCAAACTTTTAAAAATCGAACCGATGAAGACTACTCTTAAAATTAAGATTTCACTCTATTTTCTTTGTTTAATTCTGCTTTCAACCTGCTCTTTAATGGCGCAGGAAGCTGCTTGTGATTGTTCAAAGGATCTGGAGTTTTTGGTAAATGTTTTAAAACAAAGTCCTGCTTATAAGGTCGATTACGGCGAGAACACTTCCGAGTTTGATAAGGCTACGGAAGTTCTTTTAGCAAAAGCTGAAAGCACCACGTCACTTTTTGATTGCTATGTTTTACTGGCCAAAGCGGTTAGCCTTTTAAATGACGGCCACAACAGTTTATATGGAATACAGCAAGAAGTTGCTGAAGAATTAACGGAAGCTGAGAAAATTACAGCTTATCAAGAAACTGATTTTTATGCGATGTATCCGCATTTTGATGCTGTTTTAGAGCTTCAGCAAAGGCTTAAAACAGTTCCAGAAAGCGCGGTTGAAGGAGTCTATTCGGCAGGTTCTAAATTAAAAGTAGGTGTTGTAAGACGTAAAGATGAGGAAGGGTATGAGATGCGCATTCTAGAATCTCAATTGCCGTTGTGGAGCGCAGGAGAACAGTTAGGAATCTTACTGCCGGAGTCTCAGGGGAAGTTCATTGCGGTAATGGGGAATTATCAGACCAAAACCCCGATGATGATCAGAACTGGACTGAACAACGGGACATTTTTCAGTCTTAGTTTAAAAAAGAATGTTGATCAAAAAGACTTTTGGCTCCCAAAAAATACTGAAGAAAACTATCAGTTTGAAGGTTTGGACAGCGAAGTTTCTTATATCAAAGTGGGGAGTTTTAGCGGTTTTAATCCTACGCTTTCAAAGGCTGAAGCATTCTACGAGACCTTAAAAAACAAACAGCTGGGTGATCATCTTATCGTTGATCTAAGAAATAATTATGGAGGAGGAGATCGTAATTCTAAACTGTTGTACAAAATACTCAGGCGCTATGCTAAAAGGCATCATCTCTATATTTTGATCAATCAAAATACGGCAAGCAATGCAGAACAGTTTGCGTTAAAAATGCGCGCTTTAGACAATGTGATGGTGTTAGGAGATTATTCCAAAGGAATATTGACCTACGAGCTTGAGGGTAAATCGCATAAATTACCCAGTGGTTATTTTAAATTGAGTCTTTCTTCAAAAGCACATAAAAAGTATTTGCCTTATGAAGGAATTGGAGTAACGCCAGATGTGTTTTTAGAATATTCGGCAGATTGGATCGAGCAAACCCGAGCCTATATCAAAAAATAAAAACAGGTTTTTTTATTGAAACAATTTCTTTTTACGCAGTTCAAAGTTTTGCCCTAAATACACTTTTCGCACCATTTCATCTGCAGCCAACTCTTCAGGGACGCCGTGCTTGAGAATGCTTCCTTCAAACATAAGATAAGTGTGATCTGTAATGGCAAGCGTTTCTTGAACGTTATGGTCGGTAATTAAGATCCCGATATTCTTTTGTTTCAGTTGCGCGACAATGCGTTGGATGTCTTCAACCGCTACGGGATCAACTCCGGCAAAAGGTTCGTCAAGCAGAATAAAATTAGGATTGGTTGCGAGCGCGCGCGCGATTTCGGTACGGCGGCGTTCACCACCAGAAAGTAAATCTCCGCGGTTTTTGCGAATGTGCCCCAAGCTGAATTCATCGATGAGTTCTTCCATTTTGGCAAGTTGTTCTTTCTTGCTCAATTTGGTCATTTGCAGTACGCTCAAGATATTCTCTTCAATACTCAGCTTTCTGAAAACCGAAGCCTCCTGAGCCAAATACCCAATACCGTTTTGTGCGCGTTTATACATCGGGTATTTAGTGATGTCTTTATTGTCGAGGTAGATCGTTCCGCCGTTAGGCTTAACAAGTCCTACGATCATATAAAATGAAGTGGTTTTTCCTGCACCATTGGGACCTAAAAGTCCGACGATTTCGCCCTGCTCAACTTCAACCGAAATGCTTTTTACCACTTTTCGGCCTTTGTAAGACTTCATTAAATTTTCTGCTCGTAGTTTCATGTGTTTTAATTTAAAATACCACGTTTACACAACGCAGCTTTTAAGACTCAAGTATTATTTTGAAGCGTTTTCTTCAAGAACCTCCCAGTATTCATACGCACGACGCAAATGTGGGATCACGATCGTACCACCAATTAATGTGCCGATGCTAAGCGTTTCCATAATTTGAGCTTTGGTAACCCCTTCTTTGTGGCAGCTTTCTAAATGATAGCGCACACAATCGTCACAGCGCAAAACGGTAGAGGCAACAAGACCTAAGAGTTCTTTGGTTTTTACGTCTAGAGCTCCGGGAGCAAACGCGTTGGTGTCTAAATTAAAAATGCGGTTGATGATCTTGTTTTTATCACCTAGAATTTTCTCGTTCATTTCTGAACGGTATGCATTAAATTCTTCAACTTGATTTAAGGTCTTTTCTGACATATATAGGGGTTTTATTGTTGTTTGTTGCGTTTTTGAGCGCGTTTCAGTTCGCGTGCTTCTTGTCGTGTTACAAATGCTGAAATAAAAATACTTACTTCATATAAAATCAAGATAGGTATTGAAACAATGACCTGAGTTGAAATGTCTGGCGGAGTGATCACTGCCGAAACAACAAGCACGATGATCAAGGCGTACTTTCTGTATTTCTTCAAGAATTGCGGAGTGACCAAGCCAATTTTGGTAAAGAAATAAATGATGATTGGCAATTCAAAAATAAGACCGGCCGCGAGAGCACTGGCCCGCACTAATCCGATGTAAGAGCCAATGTCAAATTCATTTTTAACCATATCACCTACAGTAAAATTGGCTAAGAAATTTATTGAAAGTGGTGCGATTATGTAATACCCAAAAAGCACTCCCATGAAAAACAGCAGCGAAGAGATCACGATAAAGCCTCTCGAGTTTTTGCGTTCCTTTTCATAAAGTCCGGGAGAAATAAACTTCCAGAATTCATAGATGACATAGGGGAATGCTACTACGATACCTACGATAATCGAGGTCCAAATGGCAGCATTGAACTGCCCGCCCATCGTACGGTTTTGAATGGTAAAGTCCATCTCATTAACACAGCCTTTATCTGAGCCTACCATTTGTGCTACTTTACACAGTAACTCGTAAGAAATAAAATCTGGATTAGCCGGAGCAAATATGATCGAGTCAAAAATAAAGTCCTTAAAAATAAAAGCTACGGTACCTACAATGACTATTGCCAAAGTTGCTCGTATGAGGTGCCATCTCAGTTCTTCAAGATGATCTAAAAAGGACATTTCGTCCGGATTTGCTTGCGTATTTTTCGCCATTATAGAATTCCTTCTTTAATTAAATCGTGCAAATGTACCACACCTGCATAATTATTATCGTGATCTACAGCCAAGAGTTGTGTAATGCTGTTTGTTTCTAGAATATCAAGGGCTTCGGTGGCCATTGCATCTGTAGTAATTTGCTTAGGGTTTTTGCTCATAATGCTTTCGGCAGTAAGGCCTGTGAGCACTTCATTCTTTTCAAGCATGCGTCGTATATCGCCGTCTGTGATAATGCCTACGATTTTATCGTCTTTGGTTACGGCAGTCACTCCCAGTCTTTTTTGTGAAATTTCGACAATTACAGCTTTAATGGGAGTATCGGTTGTTACTTCCGGTTTGTCGTTTAGTGCAATAAGGTCACTAACGCGTAAATACATTTTCTTTCCTAAAGCACCGCCGGGATGATACTTGGCAAAATCTTCTTTTGAAAATCCGCGAAGGTCTAAAAGTGCTAAGGCCAGCGCATCGCCCATAACCAACTGCACCGTGGTGCTGGTGGTGGGTGCTAAATTATGCGGGCATGCTTCTTTTTCGGCGTAAGCCAAAATAAGCCCATCTGCATTTTTAGCAAGAAACGAATCTTTATTTGAAGTCATTGCGATGACCGTATTCTCTTGATTTTTGATCAGGGGAATCAATACTTTAATTTCGGCAGTATTTCCGCTATTTGAAAGACATATGACCACATCCTCTTTCTGAATCGTGCCCAAATCTCCGTGTATAGCATCAGCCGCGTGCATAAAAACCGCAGGTGTTCCTGTGGAGTTTAAGGTCGCTACTATTTTTTGCGCTATAATTGCACTTTTACCAACGCCCGAAATAATTACCCGGCCTTTGGCGTTGTAAATACAAGAAACAGCTTTAGCAAAGTCTTGGTCAATAAGGGTGTGGAGATTAGCGACAGCTTCGAGTTCCATCGCGATGGTTCGCTTGGCGCTGTCTAGAATCTGCTCGTAGGTGTTCAAAAGATATAAGATTAAGCCGTTTGTTAGTGCTGTAGAAATTACTATATTTAGAATACAAATGTATGCAAA
>Ga0208180_1000141_pt1 | contig 70627 bp, 78 predicted proteins | sample MalvireepMed_s16_FD_184241 | JGI IMG/M metagenome (GOLD analysis project Ga0208180, IMG submission 184241) | Marine viral communities from the Global Malaspina Expedition - Malaspina viral metaG DeepMed_s16 (SPAdes) (version 2) | ecosystem: Environmental > Aquatic > Marine > Oceanic | place...
CTATAACTCGTTACTGGTTGACCATGAAAACGGTATTGATGACAATGAAACAAGCACCGCCGCCGCTATTTCTGCCTTTATAACCTCTTCAGAGTTTGATTTAGATGATGGGCATCAGTTTATGTTGATGTCTCGTGTTTTACCTGATGTTTCTTTTGAGGGGTCTACGGCTGATAGTCCTGCTATAAATATGACATTCTTCCCACTAAATGCTTCAGGTTCAGGTTATAACTCGCCTACATCAGAAAGTGGTGTAAACACAGGTGCAGTTACGCGCTCTGCTACTTCTCCTGTTGAGGCTTATACAAGCCAGATTCACACACGTGTGAGAGGTAGGCAGATGTCTATGAAGATAGAATCTAGCACGACAGGTGTACAATGGCAGTTAGGTTCTCCAAGAGTTGACTTACGTACAGATGGGAGACGCTAATGGCTGATCAATATACTGTAGAGTTTCGTGCCCCTGCTCTACCCTACCCCCCTACAGAATATAGCGCTGCAGAGTTTGAACAGTTTAACAAGATTCTGCGTTTATATTTTAACCAATTAGACAGTGTACTACGAGATACTTCTCTAGCAGATAAGTCTGATGCAGTTGGGTGGTTTGTTAGTTAGATGGCAAATACTTATACAAATGCAAAACTAGACTTAACATCTACAAGTGTTACGACTTTATATACTTGCGCTGCCTCGACAACGGCTATTTTTAAGTCTATTATCGTATCTGAAGACTCTGGCAACGCTGACACCATAACTTTGACTTTGACTAATAGCAGCGATGTGTATAGTTTATTTAAAACTAAGTCAGTATCAGCAAATGGTACTGTAGAGCTGTTAACTGCACCGTTAGTAGTGCAAGCGACTGAAATACTAAAAGTTACCGCTGCTACAGCAAATAGACTACATGTAGTAGCCAGTGTGCTTGAAATAACTTAGGTGAATTATGGAAACTATCGATAGCAACCAAGAGAAGATCGCTCCAGGTCAGGTTATGGCTATCGCCGCAGAGCAGTTAAACGAAGATAACATACCCGTAGAAGCCATGTTAGCATCTGTTGCTAAAGAAGCGTCAATGGAAAGCGCAGACTTGGTACAAGTAGGAAACACTGTATTTCTTGGGCATAAGGGTAAAGGCGCAAACAAAACTAAGATGGTCGGACGTGCGTTCAATGTAGACACAGGACGTAATTTTATACGAAATATTCTAAACTACTTAGGTTATTTGCAAGGTAAAAAATTTACGCACTACGCTTCTCAATTTAAAGGAGAAACTTTGTTACCCGCAATGAGAGCTTTAGAGAAAAAAATGGCTAACAAAGACTCTAATATTGCTGTAGCCCGTAGTCAAAATGACCAATACGTTGTTTATATTAATTTGGGCAAAGAACCTTTAGGGGTAGGAGCATAACATGTTTATAGCAAATGCTATCGGCGATGTTTTTGAGTTTGTAATAGGCGCAGTAGAAGACGTTGGTTCTTTTGTTGTTGAAGAAATTATACAGCCTGTAGCGACTGCAGTTAGCGACGTTGTAGAAGCCGTAATAGATGACCCCATTGCCACTATTGCTACTATTGCAGCTACAATAACTCCAGGAATGCAGTGGGCTGTTCCCCTTATAAATGCAGCAGACACACTTGCAAAAGGCGGTAATATTGGCGATGTACTTAAGTCTGCGGCGTTAGGGTATATTGCACCAAAAGCAGGTAGTTATGTTTCTGAAGCTATTACAGGCGCAACAGGTAATATTCTTGGCGCTGGTGTAAAAGGGGCGATACAAGGAGGCGATTTAAGGAGTGCATTATTGGGGGGTGCGACTGCCGAAATAGCTTCTGCTGCTACAAATGTTATAAAAGATAACCTTCCTTCTGGAGACTTTGGGCAGTTTACTTTTAACGAAACCACTGAAAACGCTCTTAACAAAGGAATTAAAGCTTATATAGACGCAGGGGGAGATATTAGCGAAGCTGCAGTGGTAGCAACAACAGCGACGGTATCAGGACTTCTTAAAGAAAACAGCAACTTTAACGGTGATATTACCGATGGACTTGTAAACGCCACTGTTGCTGCTCTTAAAGGAGGCGACGCTTTAGGTGCGTTTAATAGTACTCTAAATGCTGCAGGGGTCAAAGACCTAAACGCAAAGATTGATGAGTTAATATTACCCCCACAAACTAAATTTTACGATGTAAATGGTGGGGAACACAGCTCCGCAGACGGTGCAAACGCAGCAAACAAAGACGCTTTAGATGCTTATAATACAGCGTCTGATAACTATAAAAGTGCTGTAAAAGCAAAAAAACAAGCCAAAGGCATGATAGTAGATAGCGGCGACGCTTTCCGAGCAAAAAATGCAGCTTTATCTGCAGCAGATTCGGCTATGAATAGTGCTACAGCGGCTATGGACAACTACAAAAACGCTGTAACAAACCGCGTAGATTTAGGCCTAAACGATGCTCATACAAAAGAACGTAATGATGAAGCAATCAGGCTTAAGAATGAAAAAGATGACGCAGCCGCAGACGCACGTATTATAGCTTTAGCAGATGCTAAAACAGAAGCCGAAGGATTTATTGGTGAATATGACGAAATTAATGAAGAACTAATTGCTAAAGCAAAAGAAGCGGAAGAGGCTAGAGTAGCGGAAGAGGCTAGAGTAGCGGAAGAGGCTAGAGTAGCAGAAGAAGCTAGAGTAGCGGAAGAGGCTAGAGTAGCGGAAGAGGCTAGAGTAGCAGAAGAAGCAGAAAAGGTTAGATTAGCTGAAGAAAAAGCTGAAGCTACTCGTTTAAAAACTGAAGCTGAAGAAGCAGAAAAGGTTAGACTAGCGGAAGAAGCAGAAAAGGTTAGACTAGCGGAAGAAGCAGAAAAGGCTACCACTGCTGAAGAAGAACTAGCTAGTTTAGGTATATCAGACGCAGATCCTATAGAAACAGACAGTGGATTTGTAGATGAAAGGGAGTTTACTGACGTAGCTTCTATAGGCGATCTAACAGATATAATTTCAAAACCTGAAGAAGAAACAGATGATATTGAAGACATATTATCTTTATATGATGACACAGAAGCAGGAGATTTTGTTGGAGCCGAAGATGCAGTTGATGTGGCAGAAGAAAAAGATACTTCCTACCTAGCGGATTACGAACCTGTAACTATAGATACTCCAATAGATAGGCGAAGAGCAGAAGACGAATTTGACCGTATTATCGCTGAAGGCGGTGCGATAGACTACGTTGGAGCTAACGCAACTTCAAAACAAGCAAAAGCGTTATTGGCTCCTAAAGTGTCTGAATTAATGCAAGTTGGTATAAACCACGCTAGAGACCTTGGTTATAATATAAGTTCGGGGTTTTTAGAAGAGGCAGCATTAAGCGCTGCAGGTTTAGGTAAAAATGCAGATGAATTTATTGAATTTCTCGATGGACACGACGATTATTTAATTGGTGGTTGGTCTGCTAATGACAATACCTACGGACTTACTGACGAAGATATGGCAAGTATAAGCATGTATAGCATGTCTTCGTACCCTAAAGGAGCTGGAATTGGCCCTGACACCACTAATTTAGATGCTATAAGCGCTGCTGAACTTGCTAATGAAAGTTATGAAAGCGTACTTACTGGAACAGATGTACTTAATCCTAATTACGTCCAATATACCTTTGGCACAGAAACTATGCAAGGCGTTGCTGACTACTTAAGTAACTGGTCTAAAAGCCAAGACGCTAAAATTTCAGACGAGATGCGTGTACGCCAACATTACGCTTTACCCGCAGAGGGTACAACAATAGAGCAGATAGTAAATGGCACTGCGTTAGATATGGCAGGGCGTCCTTACGGAACTGATAAAATAGCCACAGCGATGACTGGTGCTCAAGAAGTAGGAGATATTTTTCTTGATCTTGGTTTGATGGCTATCCCGTTTGTAGGTGTTCCCATAGCTTATGGCATATCTCAATCAGCAGCGTCAGAAGCGGCTAGACAAGATATAGATAGAGCTATTAATACTGCTTTAGAAAATGGTACTTTAGAGAACGATCCTGGGTATCAAGCTCTATTAAAAATCTACAATGGAGATGAAACTGAAGCTATCAACCGTTTAAAAGATAGGGCTGAAAAATACGCGTTTGCTGCAGGTAATGTTGGCGCTGTAGCTGATTTAGCAGTCGCAAAAATGGCGGCTGTTTCTGGTGTAAAAAGCGTTGTTAATTCTATTTCTCCTAAATTTGCAAAATTAATCGGCTTACCTTCTGCTGTTATTACAAATACAGGAGTTGAGGGTGTAGGGGAAGGCATAGAAACATATTTAGCTAACAAAGCAACAGAATACTTGGGTACAGATCCTAACGAAGGCGTTGGTGGAGCCGTGTTATTGGGAGCTGCAGGAGGAGCTGCAGGTACAACAACAGCAGTTGGTACGTTAACTCCAGGAACTGCATTATACAACTTAATAACAAAAGGTGCAGGTAACTCAATAGTTAAAGGTGATGTATTTGTAGATAATGAAGGAAATTTTAGCACCTCTCCTGAAGGAACCTCAGAATATGTAGGATCAGCTTTTGTCCCTAATTTTGCCAATGAGTTTGAAGATGCAAAATCGGTTTCTGATTATACTGAGGCTGAAACAGAAATTGATACAGCAGAAACTACGTTCGCTGATTTAGAGGCAACGGGAGAGATACCTAAAGGTATAACAGAAGATACTGTAATAGAAAATGTTATAGAAAACCTTGAAGGTGAAACAGGGGATACACTTACAGGTACAGATACAGATACAACAGAAACAATAGATGATACGTTTACTACGTTAGAAGAAGCAGGAGTGTCGCCTGCAGAGTTTGCAAGAAATGAAAATTTCAACGATATAATGTCGTTAAATACACAAGCAAACCCAGAATTTAGAGCTATTTTTGAAGCGATGACGGGCAATGATGCAACTGATGAAACCATAGCTAATACTCCAAACGATACGTGGAAAAGTATTCTTACTCGTGCAGAAAATAACAAAACTTTAGACACTAGCACTGTAAATAATTATAAAGCTCAATTAGATGTAACACCTGCTGACGAGTTTGTAGGTACAGGTACAGACGTTACAGATGTTATAGAAAACCTTGAAGGTGAGACAGGGGATACACCTACAGGAATAACAGGCTTTACAACTGCTAAAGGTTCTACTTACGAATTAACGTCTGATTCTACAACTGAAAGGACTCGTGCAGCCCGTGACGATACCGAAGAATCGGGGCTTCAACCTCGTAGCGGTAAAACTGTTTACATGAATGAAAATGATAAAACAACTATTGGTAGTATATTTCAATCAGGAATACCCGTACAATTTATCCCCGACACCACAAATAATACAGCAAAACTAGTTCATTTAGATAGTTATGGCCCCCTAAACGCTGGTGACGACGCTTCTGAAACTGTTGATTTTTCTCTTACTCCAGAGGTAGGGTTGTACCCTGTGGAAATTTATGACTCAAACAACTCAGATATTCGCAATGTGCATTTTGGCAGTGAGATTGTAGGTTTAAATACCGCAGAAGATGCGTTCGTTGATTTAGAGGCAACAGGAGAGATACCCGCAGGTGAAACAACTAAAACAAGTTATGACATAGCAACTGACCCATTTGATGCAGATGGTTTCTTCGGTGACCCCAGACGTACGCGGCAAGATTTAGTCTTTGATACTGAAACAGGAACTTACTCTGCTTTTGGCGAGATAGCTACAGGTACAGACGTTACAGGTACAGACGTTACAGGTACAGACGTTATAGATGTTATAGAAAACCTTGAGAGTGAAGCAGGGGATACACCTACAGGCATAGTAGAAGATACTGCAGTCGTCACGCCCTATACTGATACCACAGTAGGCACTACAGATGTTACTCCTAATGACGTTGTAGCTATTCTTGGCGGGGATACTAACAATGTAACAGATGCAGATATAGATGCCGTTGCAAAAGTAGCTGAAATTGTAAAGTCTGAGGTAGACGCTAGCACAGATACAACGACAGATACGATTGTAGACACAGCTACGGATATAGCTACTGATACCGTTACCGATACAACAGTCACCATACCAGAAGATGAAGAAGAAAGAAGAAGGCGGCGGAAACGTAGAAGACAACAGCAAGCACTGCTTGAACAGCAACAGGTAGATCCTGCAGAGCTTGTAAATATTAAATCTTTGTATAATTTTGCTGACATTTTTGCTACTCCTGAACAGGCACGAGAATTTAAACGCCCGTATGATCTTGCAGATATAACTCCTATGGGAGAAGAAGTTCAGTCTACACAAGACATTAATGAAGAAAATTTTTTACAGTTAATTGCGGCTGCAGACATGAACCCAGAGTTGTTAGAACAAGAGAAAGACGAATTATTAGTGGACGAATTGCAAAAATTAGGTATAACTAATCCATATGCAGCAGCTAGTGCTGAAAGTTCCGACGAAACAACAGATAGAATACTACAATTATACAACAGGGCTAAAGTTTGATGTATGAAAACGGAGATAGATAATGAGTTTTTTTGGTGATATATGGAATTTTGTTTCAGGAACTGGGACTGGCACTGAAGATAATACTTTATTTAAGAGCGTATTTTATGATGATAAAGGCGAAATAGATTACGCTAAAACTGCAGGAATACTTGGAGCTATAGGCGGTGCAACAGGTGTGCTTGGTAGTGGAACTCCACCTCCTGTAGGTTATCAAGGAGAAATACCTAAGTACCGAGCTACAAGATCTCGTGTTGGTGGTACATATGACCCTCTTCGTAGGCCAGGTAGTGGTGGACAACGTTATTTTTCTGATATGCGGTTTACACCTAAAGAAATTATAGACGATGATGGTATAGCATCTATTAACCCTGCACTTGCGACTGCAAGAACTGCCTCTGATGAACAAGCATTGGGGCTCGCAGCCGCTAATCTAGCTAATCCAGCACGTCAAGCTTCTCCTGCGGCTATAACGCCCTACACCCCCTCAGAAGCCGTTGCAGAGACTACTACAGGTGGTTCTGGTGTGGTTGACCTATTACCTGCTGTACCAGACTACACAGGAGACACGCTAAAAGATGTTGCTTCTAGGTATATTGATGTGTCTGATTCTTACATATCTCCCTACAGCCAAAGTGCAGGAGCAGGACGAGGCTCATACGCGGCAGGTGGTATAGCTAAGTTAAGAGAAGGTCGATATTTAGCTGGGGCTACTGATGGTATGGCTGATAAAATACCTGCTGAAATAGATCAAGTACAACCTGCGGCTCTAAGTGACGGAGAATATGTCATACCTGCTGACGTAGTTAGTCACCTTGGTAACGGTAATTCAGATGCGGGAGCAAAAGTTTTAGACGAGTTTTTAGTTGAAGTGCGCGAAGCACGTACAGGAAACGGCAAGCAGGGTAAGGAAATAGACCCTAAAAAATTGCTACCAAAAGTAGCGTGAGGAGATAAATAATGGCATTAGAAGAAGGTGACATCTTAGGTAAAGAATCTGCTCTATCTAATTGGGCGGGTGATTACGTTACTGATATGCTTGGTAGAGGTCAAGCTTTAGCTGATGAAGGGTATCAAGGTTATACTGGGCCGTTAACAGCAGGGCAATCTGAGTTACAGACAAGTGCATTTCAAGGCATTGGCGGTTTAAATTTACCAACAGAAAACATGGGTGCATTTACTCCTGACACGTTTACAGCAGATGCCGCTGCTAGGTACATGAATCCTTACCTTATGGCATCATTAAATCCACAGATTAAAGAAGCGAGACGGCAGTCAGATATAGATAGGTTAAAAAATGCTACTCGTATGACACAAGCAGGTGCTTTTGGTGGCAGTCGTCAGGCAATACTTGACGCAGAAAACCAAAGAGCTCTTCAGTCTAATTTATCTGACATAGTGGGTACAGGCTATAGTAGAGCTTATGATACGGCTATGGGGCAGTTTAATATAGAGCAAGATCGAGCAAGAGGTGCACAAGATGACGTTAACAGATATGGGTTGGGCGCTATACAAAAACTATATGATATAGGAGAAGAACAAAGGGGTATAGAGTCTGAAGGTATTGCAGCAGATTTAGCGCAGTTTAGAGAAGAGCGCGATTACCCATACAAACAAGTGCAGTATATGCAGTCACTACTTCAAGGATTACCTGTAGAAGCTCAACAATATTCTACCCAAGGGCTTAGTGATGTAGGTCAATTTTCTGAAGACTACGGTGCGTTAGCAGGTTTCTTTAGGGAGTTAGGTAAGCCTACTAAAAAGAATACAGAGGAGACAAGTACATGATAGATCCAAATGCAATGTCTCAGGGAATAGCTGGAGCGATGCCTCAAATAGCAGCAGCAGATCCTCAACGTAGACCGCAAGGACAAGTGGGCGGAGACTTACTAAAAGCTTTAGCTGCACAGAAATTATTAAAAGAAAAACAAGCGGCGCAACGCCAGATGGCTTTAGCACAAGAGACCGATGCTAATACTGTCGTATCTAAGAATGAAGCAGAGTTAGCGCAAAGATCTTTGGACGAAGTATCTAAAGGTGTGTCTGGAGTTTTACAAAACAAACAAAGAAACGCACAAAAAAGAATGAACGCTCTTGCAAGTGGTCAACGCAGGGGTAGACCTCCTCAAGGTTTAGCTGACGCACGTATGGCTCAAGCTCTTGCACAAGGTGGCCCAAGACGTATGGCTCAAGGGGGCATTGTAGGGTTTCAACAAGGTCAAGAAGTGGAAGGCGCAGAGGTAGACGCTGAGACACAAAGTAAAATAATAGAATACGTAAAAGAAAACCCTTGGGCAACAGCTTTAAACACAGCAGCGTTAGCTGCACTTGTTGCCCCTGTGCCTGGAGGTCGTCCTTTAGCAGGAGTATTAAAATTAGGAGCTATGGGGGCTAAATATGCTCCTAAAATAGCTAAAGGGGTAGGAAAATTATTTACAAAACCTAAACCTGGCCTGCAAGGACGTAACTTAAATAGAATTAATACAGGCCAACCGATGGGAGAAGCTACAAAAAGACTAGGTATAACTGATGACGTAACAGCCGCAAGTAGGCAATTTGATCCACTTAGGTCGGCTGGAGTGTTAGGAACTGCTGGAGGTATTAGTAGCCTAATTGAAGGTGGGGGAGACGAAAAAATAGTAGATACAGGCAAGGGAGATGAGGACAAAAAAGTAATAACTCCAGCGGCAACATTACCTGCACCTGCGGTAGATTCTAATTTACCGACTTACCAAGAAAAAATGACAAAAATTGAACGTGCTTTAGCTCAAGGCGGCATAGAAAGTTTTGCTAAAAATATGCAAGATATGGATGAAAAAGAAGCTGAACGAGCAATAAAGGAACGTTCAAATGAGCTGCTTGCAGAATATAATAGGTCAGTAGTAGACCAAAGAACTCTTAATGCAGCGCAAACACAACTATTAAATTACAGTAAACAATTGCAGATATTAGTAAGTCAAGACCCTATGGTGTTAGCGGCACAACGAGCACTTGAAGCAGCCTTAGACGACGGCGATGAAAGTGATATAGTAACAACACAAAAAGCACTTTCGAGTGCACAAGGAGCGGCTACGGCATCTATCGGTAAAACTCCAAGTGGGCGAGCTCTTATATCTCAAATAAAAGCTTTAGAAGCAACATTAAGTAGGTACCAAGGAGGTAGCGCAACTGTAGACAGTAGCGGTTTTGGTGAATTAAAAATTACAGGGTAGAAACAGGAATTGTTATGCCATTATATTCTATAGAAGGCCCAGGCGGTAAAACTTATGAAATAGAAGGCCCAGAAAACGCGACGCGAGATCAGGTCATACAGGCTATACAAGCTAAGTTAACACCCGAACAGCCGTCAGCAGAAGATGCACTAGAAGATTATTTACAGGCTAGGGCAGATGCAGAGAATGCTAAACGTACTGCTCTTGGACGTGGGTTTCGTCGTAGTGTAGACTTAACTGGAGAAGGTATAGGCTCTGCTTTAGAGGGGGTAGGTAGTGTTTTAGGACTTGAGGGTCTTGAAGAATATGGCGCTGAAATGGCGTTAGAGAACGAGGCTCAACTACAACGTGCAGAAGCATCAGCTACAAGACGGCAAGACGTAGAGGGTCTTGGTACAGGGTTAAGTTACTTTGGAGAAACTTTAGCAGAGTCTTCAGTTCCTATGGGTGTTGGTATTGGCACAGGTGCGCTTACGGGAGCACTTGTTGGAGGAGGTATACCTGGAGCTCTTATTGGCGCAGGAGCAGCGGCACTATCACAACTACCTTTATTTTATGGTTGGAACCGTCAACGACAGAAAGAAGCAATAGAACAAGGAATTAAGACAGAAGTAAGCGAAGGTGCAGCGTTTTTATCTGCAATACCACAAGCAGCGGCAGAAGGTATTGTTGACCGTTTGTTAGTTGGAGGATTTTTTGCGACGCCGTTAATGAAACAAGGGGGCGTGCTTACAAGAATAGGTAAAGGGTCAGTCAGAGGTGCAGCGGCTGAAGTACCTACTGAGATAGGACAACAAGTTATTGAGCGTGCCCAAGCAGGATTATCGTTGACTAGCGATGAGGCTATTAGTGAGTATATAGACGCAGGTGTAGCAGCAGGTATGATCGGTAGCACTGTGGGTGCAGCAGGTAATATACGAGCAACTACACCAGAAATGCGAGAAGAAGCTCGAAGAACAGCAGCTCAAGAAAAAATCGCAAGGCTAGAAACTGAAGTTGAACCAGACCCAACAGATGAAATATTAGCTATACAAGGGCCGCCAGAAATGCAAGGCCCTCCAGATAGACCTACAGCTTTACCAGCGCCAGGCACTCCTGCTGTTATACGCGTTGATACAGAGGGTAAAGCAAAAACAAGCGAAGAGTTATCTGTTGAACGTGATGAAGGCATAAAAATTGCAGAGCGTGCAAGGCAAGAAATACGTAGGACTGGCGAAGTATCATCTAAAACTATGCAGGATTTACGTAACGCTAACATACCTCTTGAGTCTGTAAGTAAGGTACTAGAACAAACAAGAATGGAGCCTAGTTTAGCTAAACCTTTAAAAGGAGAAGCCGATGCAGATATTGGAGAGCCTATCACAACAGGAAGTAGAGCTAGCGTTCAAGATGTTATATCAACGAGAGACGATAAGGATGCCAAGGAGCCTGATGCACCTGAAGAGGCAAGAGTGGACAGCCCTGAGCCTAGCGTTAGACCTGCTGTTGATACAGAAGTCACTGGAGACGATACATTAGAGGTTACACCGAAAGAAGGTGAAGCAGCCGTAGATTTTCTCGCAAGAAAAAGAGAAGCAGAAAAAACAAAAACTCCAGTTGAAGAAGAGCCTATATTTAAAGATGAAACAGTAACTAGTCTTTCAGCGTTGACTCGTAATCAACAGGCTAATCTTGATGTAGTAGCAAGAAAACTTGAAGCAGGTGAAATAAGTAGAGCTGAAGCAAATCAAAGAGCGGTAGACATTAAAACAGGCAGAGTCCCAGCTCAAGTTCAAACCGCTAGAGAATTAAAAACTGAAGAAGTTCAAGCAGCAGAGATTAAAAGAGATGAAGCTCAGTTAGCTGAAATAGCTGTAGGAGAACAGGCAGGGCTCGACGCTTCGGCAAGGAAAGACGTTGAAAAACAAGCATCTTTAGAGAGTATAAACGCAACTAAAGCAGCGTTTGATAAACAAGATAAACGAGGGCGAAGAACTAGATTACAGAGATACGAAGAAGAGTTTTCTACTGTAGCCACAGACCCATATGATAGAGGGACTAAAGGCGGTGCGTTAGATTCTTCAGACTTAAAAAAAGTACAAGACCTTGTAACAGGTGCTACTTTACCTAAATCTAATCCGTTGTTTAAAGTACAAGAGCGGTTACGAAAAGCTCCTTATCCTGCAGATGTGTTGCTAGATGACGCACCACATGAAATATCGGCAAAGGTAAAAAGAACACAGAAATCTTCTACTAAAGATCCAAAAACAGGTAAAGAAACTGTAACCGAGTTAGATGCCGCGCTTAATGAAAGAATGCAGAACTCAGTTGAAGCATCAGCGCTTTCCATAGAAAAATGGGTTAACGAGAATTTATCTGAAAAAGCTAAAGAAAAATTTGCAGCTCAAAAAAGAGAAGAAGTAAGAACTCTTAAAGCACAAGCAGATTATATAAAAAGACGAAAAACAAGCGAAGACCAGGTAATTATAAACGATAATAACATTAACATTGAGAATGAAAGAGCTAAGTTTGAAGCGGGTGAGATAACTGAGGCGCAACTTAATAAAAATATAGACCGTATTAGAGAAAAATCTGCGTTGAAAAAATTACCTTTAGATTCGGTATCAAACTTAGATACTCCTATGCACCCCGTGGTTGTAGAAATGTTAGCCGCAGGTAATCTTGAAGCTGCACTTAAAGGACTATCGATCACGAGCCAAAGTAAACGCGTCAGTGCATTAGCGAAAGTACTTGCTAACAACATAGGAACTACAAAACTTGAAATAGTAGAAGATTTAGATTCTGCAGGTGTATTTGATCCTAGAACAAACACTATAAGTTTAAATTCAACAGAGGGTTTAAACACGCACACGTTACTACATGAGATGATACATGCGGTTGTATCTGCCAAGTTAAGCGACAAATCTAACCCCACAACAGCACAGCTTAACACGTTATTTAAAAAGGTTAAGGGTTTAATCCCAACTGCTCGTGGCAGTACCAACTTAGATGAGTTTGTTTCTGAAGCTATGAGCAACCCAGAGTTTCAATCAACACTGGCATCAATAAATATTCAAGGTGAACCCGTAAGTGTATACCGTAGATTTATGAATATAATAGCGAACTTTGGGCGTAAGTTAGTAGGAGCGCCTACAGTATCACTAACTTACATACCTAACATAAATGACTCTCTTAAAGGTTTAGATGTGTTTTCTGCAATAGATACGTTAGTACAAGGTGATAACTTGTTTGACGCTCTTATAGCTCCTGCACCTGAGTATAGAAACGCAGACATGTTACTACTAAACGCAACTGCGGGCGGTGTAAACGAGATGGCAAAAGCGTTTGGTACTATACAGAAAAAAATTAACAGCTACGACGGTGTAAAGAGTTTTGGGAATAGTATGTTTGACATTCTAAAAAACTTAAGAAAAAGTCCTAGAGTAGGTATTTTAAAGATATTAGGTACACAAGCTTTGGCAGACGTAGCAGAAAAAGCTGGGTTTGGTAAACTAGCTGAAAATCTACACATAGCAATAGAAGAACAACGTGGAGCTATGATGGAGTCCGATGCGGCACTAGATGTAGTGATGCGCGATCTCGCTAACTTTAGGAAAGATAACCCTAAACTTAAAGTGGTTATGGATAAACTTATTTATGATGCAGATTATGGTAGTACCATAAATCAAGTAGACCCACTTCTTTCACAGGCTGATGCTGAAGCACAATATCTTAGGTATAAATTTGAATATTTAAACGACAAGGGAGACTTAAAAACTAAGTCATTTAAAACTAAAAAAGATAGAGATGCCGAGTATAAAAAATTTACAGACCCTAAGTATGAGGCAGAAAAACTTAATCCTGAATCTGAAAAGATGGATATATGGAAATTACAACAAAAAGAATTAAATAAACTTAACCCTGCGGATAGAAAAAAACTGTTAGCTCAGTACACCGCATTACGTAATACGTATAGAAACATGTACGAGAAGTTAAAAGACGTACTCTTTGGTCGTGTAGACGCCGCGTTAGCAGAAGATCCTGACGCTGCTAAAAAGTTAAAAAGTAGTGTGTTTAAAAAAATATTTAGAGCAAACACTTTAGCTGTGTATTTTCCGCTTACGCGTGAAGGTAACTTTAAACTAACCTATGCATACAAAAGCGTAGATGAAGCGCCAGAGTCTGAAGCTAACCCGTCTTACGTAGTACGCATGTTTAAGAGCGAAACAGAAAGAGATAGAGCGGCGGCAGAAATAAGAAAAGATAATAAGTTTGAAAGAGTTGAAACTAGCGACGGTGATTTTAAAGAAGCGCATTTTGAGAACGCTCCCTCATTCTCATTCGTAGGTAAAACATTAGACGCGTTAAAAAAAGGAGATGTTAAGGAAGATGTAAGAACAGAAATTGTTCAGTTGTTTATTGATACTTTACCTGAAACTTCTTTTGCTAAATCATTTAAAAAACGTGAAAATATTGAAGGGTTTATAGAAGATTCTTTAGATGCTTTCCGTATAAAAGCTTATGACTTAGGGCGTCAAACTGAACGTCTAGTTCATGGTAAACGTATTAAAGATATAGAACAACAAATAAGCGGTTTAAAAGTACCTGATCCTGCAGCGATGAAAGCCGAGAGCATTGTAGGTAGAGGCACTGAGGCCATCACCGCATCATTTGCCGACCTAAAAAAGGAGTTGCTGCAGAGAGGGGGTTTTGCACGTAACCCTCCTAGCGAACCTCTTATGAAAAAAGCTAATCAGTTTGCGTTTATATACACCATTGGGTTTAACGTATCCTCTGCCATAGTTAACACATCTCAAGTACCGTTGTTTGTGCTCCCATATCTCGGCGCTAAGTACGGATACCAACAGAGCGCATCTGACCTTACAAATGCAGGTAGGCTTGTTGGAGGAGCAAAAAATAATATACTAGCGATGTACGATAGAAATGAACAAGGTGATTACGTAGTAAAAAGTGATATACCTAAAAACCTTAAAGCAGAATACGAGCTTATGAAACCCGCCGTGCAGATGGCAGCGAAGCGTGGTCTACTAACAACATCATTCTTAAAGGATGCTTTAGGTCTTGATGAGTCAGGCAGGAAACGTACCATTGGAGATAGTATTTCTTCCATGTCGGCTTTTTTCTTTAACCACGCAGAACGTTTTAACCGCCAAACTACAATACTTGGGGGGTATAATTTAGAGCTTGAGAAGTTGATGGGTAAATATAAACCCAACGATAAACAAAGTAGAACTGAGTATCTTCTAGGCGCTACAACAGAACAGAAAACAGCCGCCGCTAAAGAGGCAATACGCCAAGCACAAGAAACCAACGGTGGAGCAGTGTTAGAAACAGCCCCCGCCCTTACACAAAAAGGTATTGGTAGAGTTGCGTTTATGTATAAGAGCTACGGACTTCAGATGTATTACACTATGTTGAAGTCTGCAAAAACTATGATGGACTCTGACATGAACGCTGAACAGCGTAAGATCGCGGCTAAACAATTAGCAGGTGTTCATGGCACAGCGTTATTCTTTGCAGGTGTTCATGGTGTACCGCTCTACGGTGCGTTTAGTGTACTTTACAATTTACTTATCGCAGGTGAAGACGATGATGATTTTGATACTGTTGTACGCAAAACAATAGGAGAGGGTTGGTATAAAGGTGTACCTGCTATGTCAGGCATTGACCCATCTAACCGTATAAGATTAACAGGTCTATTATTACAAGAAAACAAGTTTGACAGAAACGCTGACTTAGAAGGTTTAATAGGGTTTCATCTTGGTGGCCCATTCTTAAGCAGTGCGAAGAGGATACAACGGGGTGCAAAAGATTTATATAACGGGGAATTAATGCGTGGTACAGAAAGTCTTCTACCTGCAGGTGTGGCAAATATGATGAAAGCGTTTCCATTTATAGGCCGCATAGATGCAGAAGGTGGTTACAAAACCAGACGTGGCGATATTATCTACGATGATGTAAACGTGCTCGAACGTGCAGGACAGTTCCTTGGTTTTGCTCCTACGGGGTATATGTTAGAGCAAGAGCGAAACAATATTATCAAGGGTATAGACACCGCCATAAGTAAAAAACGTTCTAAGTTATTAAAACAATACTACGTTGCTAAACGTATGGGTGACTTTGACGGCGCACGAGACGTAAGAAAAGAAATGCGTGCGTTTAGTAAGAAGCACAAAGAGGCCGCAATTACTGCCGAAACTATTGACCGTTCTATGAAGCAACACGCAAAAACATCTTTAGAGATGTACAACGGCATTCGTTTAAACCCACAAATGCGAGAGACTTTGAAAGACAGTCGTAACGATTGGGATCGGGGTTTACGGTTGTTTGATTAAAAAAACCGCCCGTGTCGGTAGCACGAGCGGCCTAGTTAGGGTGGAGAGTGACAGTTATTTCCTGTCTTTCCCTCTATATCACACAGTTCTCCATATGCGAACCCCTAATTTGTTATCCTCTACTCTGACCTGACTTTCAGTCTGCCAACCCCTCGCATCGGTTATTTTTTTGGCTTGCTCTATCGCCGCCTGGGTATTGACACACAAGATAAACACAGAGGAACTTGTTACCATGTCATCCCAATTAACTATAATCCTTACCCCGTCAGGGCTGAGATCATTCGTCTTCAGTATCCCTTGTCTTATTCTCATTCTCTATCGAACAGTCCACAGCTATTACCCATGTTGGGGGTAAGTTCATATGCGTGCCCCTACTTAGACGCATCTTTACTTTAGTAGCGCCCAGCTTGCTTGTAAGGTCATGTATAAACGAGTTATAGTTTATTTGTTGTTCTCCGCACCATAGCTTTAGTGGTTTCACAACAAGGTACGCACGTTTCAAATCAGTCTCGTATCGTGCAACTAACTTACCCCTTGGGAGCGCCTCTGGGATAACGAGTGACGTAACACCGTCATCTTGCTTACGGAGGTCATCAGTGCTCTTAATCCACAGCACATTGCTCCAATGCTCATGTATGTAATCGTTTAGTGTTTCTTCGACAGATATGCTCATGTCTGCTACCTGACGCTTGTTCTCTTTTAAACGCTCTATAATCCATGAGAAGACCTTTGAGGTGTCATATTGGATAAGCCCTGCACGTTTTGCCATTATCAGTCCGACAATCGTAGAGGTTGCAAGGACAGACCAATAACGGTTCTCAGCAGTTAGCCGTGCTTTGCGATCTACAACCTCTTGCACTTCCTCAAGAAGCTTAATCACTGCATCTAGGTTATTCATAATATATTGGATGTAGACCTCACCCGCATGACCGTAGTTATTCTGTATGGCGGTGCTAAAAGAATCTGTTTCTTCTTTTGTTTCAAAGTTTATACGGCTCACCCTACATTCTAGTATTCTCTGTGCCTCTGCTTTTGGCATGGCTTTTATGATACTAATACGCTCTACAATGCTTGTGTTTCCTGTAGTTACAGCGAGTAGCTTCCAAGCATCGCCACGGGCACGTTCTGTGTTACTACCGCTAGACATACGTCCACGTTGGCGGCCACCCGTAAGTTGATAGGCAAGGTTTGATAACTCCTTACCGTGTGTGTTCGTCAGCTCATCCATGTACAGAGGTAAGTTATGATACACCTCACCACGGTTCATCTTTGTGTTAAAGGTATCTCTTTCATGGATAATCAGGTCATCAGGGTTACCCCACACAGATATACCTGCTGACATTGCGGTGGTTTTACCTACCCCTGACTCCTTACTGTATATATGTAATCCTGCACAATGTATGGGTAGAAACTGCATAAGAGGAGAACCAAAGGATGTACCCACTACAAATTGGTGTAGTTCAAAGTCATCTCGATTGTAAAAGTTTATCGCTTCCTTCCAAGCATCTAAAGAACCCTTTGGTTCGAACGAGGGAAACAACCCCGCAGTCTGGGAAGATGGTGGATTAAAATCTACCTTGTCTTTAAATATCTCTTGGTTACCAAGTATAAAAGACTCACAGGCGTCGTTAGCCCAACCAAACTGCCTATGTGCTTCATCTGCTTCCTTCTGTGACTGTAATTCGTTTACCCATGTTGTTGTGTATTGCATTAATTCATCCATCCTCGCTACTGCTATGCCTTGCATAGACAACTGTTTACGTAGTTCTTCCTTGGATGTTACTGCCGTAAGCGGTACTGTGAACTCCCTTATACCGTCTTTTGGGAGATGTAACCGCATAACGATAGCCTCTCCAAGCTCTACATCCCTAAGCCTCCTAACAACGTACAGGTCGTTATGATATATCTGTCTATGTTCTTCCTCCCCGTCAGCACCTCTGACGCTTACATATATACCGCCATTCTCTCCCCTAAAGTACGGTGCGGGGTAATCTGGTATATCTGGAGCGCTCTGCGCCTGTTTAACCACACGACCTAATGTTATAGGAGATTTTATCTTGCCCCAATGTTTACAGTTTGTACAGACATCAGGGTTATATTCATCAAATCTATTGCAAAGGTACGGCCCTTTTATGAGAGATACCTTATCTTCTGTTAACTTCTCATCGTAACCTTCATGCCCTTTGGACATCAGTTCTATAGCTTTGTCGCTATCAGCACAGAACTTTGCTATGGATAACCCTGCTCTCCACATGGGCTCGCTTACAGTTTCTCTGTTCTGTATTATATTCTTTATCTGTTCGCACCCATTACCCTTCACAGTCTTAGATAGTATGACCTTAAACTCAGTATCAGAGTTATCCATAAACAAAGAAGCTACAGAGTTAGGCGTCATTTTCTTAGGTTGTGGTATAGCTTCCCCACCTAACAACTCAGAGAACTTATCAAAATCCACTAACTCATTTGTAGGCACGCCAATAAAACTTACTTCTTTTGCGACCCCGTTCTTATAGTTATGTGTGTTTGGTACGCGTAGTATCCTAGCAACATCGGCTGTGACCACAGGGTCAGCCAGTAGTTTATGATCTGCACATAGTTTCTTCAGACGTGTTGCTATAGGTAACCAGTCGTCAATCACCACTGATTCTGACAACAGCCAGTACACGTGCACTCCATTACCAGAACTCACCATAACAGGTTTAGGTAAAGATAGCGTCTTACAAAACCGAATCAGATCTGTCAGCGCATCCTTCTGGGTAGGGTATTCCTTACTCGGCCCACAATCTAGGTCAAGAAAGAATGACCTGATGTTCTTTACGTTATCTGCTTTACGTGATTGGCCTGTCTCAAACGTGGACAACCCAAAGTATATATCAAATCCTTGCTCGTCTAGGTCTTTAGACGCGTCTACAACCGCATCTATTGAGGGGTATAGCTTCTGTATCCTACGCTCATCGCTAAAAGCACATACGCAGTAAAAGCCGTCGTCACCTAGTACCCTCTTTAAAAATGTTTTTGTTTCCATAATATCCACCCACTAGTGCCGAAAGACACCACGACTGGACATCGGCAGATATCCTTTTCGGTATAAACCTAGTCGTGGCGGAGTTCCATTGAGACTTAATCGTCCCAAGCATCGAGTACGGAACTCAAGTCGTCTTCCGCCGTGGGTGGTGGTGGAGCGGGCTTTTTAACAACTTTCTTTGGTTCTTTTACTGGTTCTTCATCAAAGTCATCTACAGGTTCAGCAATGCTTACCACGTTAGACTTCTCAGCAGTCTTAGTAAAAGGATTAGCATCTTCTATGGTGAAGCCACCATCTACTTTACCAAACGGATTGTACTCACTTCGTTCAGAAAGCTTGATAACTTGTACAGCACGTAACCTTAAGTTTACAGAATTTTGACCGTAACCTTTATACGGGTTAAACTGCACGGCAACATTGACTGTACTACCTGTCGTTAGTTGAAAATCAGCAGGTAACTTGTTACCCTGGGAATCTAATTGCATAGGAGGTTTAGATAAACCCGAACTATACTTACCTTTTAGGTTAGCTTTGTAGGTATAAGTGCCATCATCATCTTTAATGAAAGGGTTTGATAGTTTCTCATCCCAGTCTTTCTCCCTGTTAGCTTGGTAGCTTTTTGACATAGCCATAAACAATTTCTTCGCTGTCTCGTTATCCATACGAAACTGTATAGAATACTCTGCGTCTTTTTCTGAAGGGTCACAGGGCATACTTCTACCTATTGGCTTTGGTTTAAACACATAGGTGGTGTCAATTTTAGGCCATAGGGCTTCTACATTCTCAATAATATACATCTCAGTCATTTTTCGCTCTCCTTAAGAGGTTTAGGGGTTTTATATATCGTCGTCTAAATCAATATCAGCAACGATATCGGTTGGTTCTTCGAAGTGTTGCTCCCACTTATTAGCAGGTTCACTTTCTTTCTCTTTATTAGTTAAAGCATGAGACACATCACTCACGTTAAACCTATAAGTATTACCTATTTTAATGTAGGTATCTTTAGGTATGTGGTTCTGTCTTACCCACGCTCGTACAGTAGATATGGAAACAGAGAAATGTTTCGCCACATCTTCGATTGGTACAAATGGTTCACTCATTATTTCTTCCTTACAGAAATTACATATTCCTTATCGATGTTTAAACCATCAGGAACTGTGTTTGGGTTTTCTTCTAGGAACTGCTTAATATTGCTCGTGTTAAGACGCTTGTCAAGAAACTCTGGCACATTATGCTCTAATATAAATTTATGCATAGCCTCCCAATCGCTTGTCCAATACTTCGTCTTAGTAGATCTAAAAAACAATCCCGCAGAAGTTCTTACGCTTTCCAAACCGTGGTTCTCACAGTAGTCAAGCAATGCTCGTTTGAGAACGTCTTGTTGTCTCACAAGTTTATCGTCCTCTGCCTTAAATTTTGCTGATAGCGCTGACCTCTCGGCACGTATCTTTATGTATGCACTGGTCATCTTTTCAGCCGTAGCGTCGCTCATTATACTCTCCTTTGCCTATCGAGAATTTATATATAGTATCTATTGATACGCTAGTCAAGTACCTCGTTGTAAAGATCTATCAACTTTGTGTGAACGTTGATTCTCTTATCTAATAACCTGTAAACGTGTTTTTCTGCGGCAGAACCTTGGAGTTGCACAACGGTAGATTTATGTACCTGTCCTGACCTATGCACCCTAGCGTTGGCTTGTTCATAAGTTTCTAGCGAACTCGTCGGCCCCCACCAGACCACTGTGTTAGCGGCTGTTAACGTGACACCATGTGCGGCGGCTTGTGGTTGGATTACCAGCACACGTGGGTTCGGGGTTGTCTGAAAGGTTCTGAATATCTGTGTTCGTTGAGGTGCAGATACATCGCCACGTATAACTTCAGTTGTTATACCCTCTGACCGTAACTTGTCTGTTAAGATGTCTATGACATGCTTAAAGGGTACAAACACTAAGATCTTTTGACTTGATTCGTCAATTACTTCTCGAAGCACTTTGTATCTATGCTTGATATCAAACTCTAGTGTAGACCCATCATCAGTATATACAGCCCCTGCCGATATCTGTAGGAGTTTGTTCAGACTTACCGCCGCGTTCATAGCCGTGACCTCTGCCCCTGTAATCTCCATTACTAACTTGTCTTTGAGTTGTTTGTAGTATTTCTTCTGTTGCCGTGTGAGTTCTACCTCACGCTTTACATACACCATTGGTGGTAAGTCCAAGCACTCTTCCTTTGTAAACCTAACCGCAGGTTGTAGTGCTTTGAACACGACCTCTGTAGCATCGGGCTTGGGTCTCCATGTAAACTGAGATACCCTGTGCATAACTTGGTCTTTGAATGACCCAAAGAACCTTGGCACTGATCTGGGGTTGACCATCTTAGCTAGACCATAGGCATCTGTTGGAGCTTGCGCGGCGGGTGTACCTGTCATCATCCACAGCCATGTATCTTCGTTAATTAGCTTGTTCAGTGTCTTCCAACGTGTCGTTTGTGCGTTCTTATAGTGGGTCGCTTCATCAACAATCACTAGGTCAAAGCCACCTTTCTTTATCTCATCAGCTACAATAGCAACGCCATCATAGTTAATGATTACATACTCAGACCCTTCTTCAATAATCTTTTTACGTTTTGCCGCCGCACCGTGAGCCACGGATACTGTCCTGTGGGTAGCAAAGGTAAACAAGTCATCACGCCATGCGCTATCCATGATTGACAGCGGGCAGATAACCAATACACGTTTTATTAGTTTTTGTTGTAGTAAATAGTCCGACGCCCATATCGCACTAGCTGTCTTGCCTGTACCCTGCTCGTTAAAACAAAAGGCTCTCTTGTTCATTGTCAAGAACCCTGCTGTTGTCTTCTGGTGGTCAAAGGGTTTGTGCTTGCCTGTCCACTTGTACCTACCCTCAATGGGTGACGGTGCTTTTATGTTTAGTGTCTTAAGGCTCGATGCTTCGGCAAGCCCCCAGTTAACTAGTACCTTATTGTCTGGTAATTGTTGGCTCTTTGGTATGAGGGCTGTAACTCTGTTAGGGTCACGTACTCTAAGCAACAAAGCTTTGTTGTCAATAATCTTCAAAATACTCTCCAGTATATTTTATTTTTTCTTTTTCTTCTGTCCGTTTCTTGCACGGTTCTTTGAAGGGCTTTCCAGTCTAGTGCCGTCTTTGTTACTGCCCCCCTTACTTAACATCTTATTGTGACTTACATCTTTACCTTTGCGGTTTATTTTTTTCTTGTCGTAAGCACGTCTGGCACGTTGCCGTTCCATTCTGTCTGAGTGTTCCCCACGTTCCTTTTGTTTTTTGTATTCTTTCTTGTAGGGTCTAGGTGATTTAGTATATGGCATCAGTTACTCCCATTATAAACACATTCAATTACTGCACAGTGGCGTTTACATAATCCGCTCGGATGTGCGTTCCAAATATCGTTCTCGTATGCTATCTCCATACGCTTGTAATTAGACATCCACTTCTCCCAGAGAGAAGGAATCATATCTTCAGTATACTTATCTTTAACAATATTATTTATTTTGACAAACAATAATGCGGCGTTCACCTGTTTTATTTCTGGGAAATACTTAAACGTAGCGAGTGCCATCAGCTCTAACTGTCCTTTGTCTGCGTAAGCAGAAGACTTACCTGTCTTGTAGTCCACGACCCACGCCTTACTATCATCAACAATAACAAGGTCAGCGATACCACGCCACCAAACATTCTTATCTCTAAAGCCACAAGGCTCTAGCTCTCTGGTCAACCCCATCTTTATTTCTGTTAACTTCTTACCACGTCTTTTGTTAAGTGACTCCAGGGCCCCCTCCATGTAGGAGAACTTACTAGGCACTGGTTTCCCATCTCTTATGTATTCTTCAGCCACAAGATGGGCTTCAGTACCATACCGCATGGCATCTGTTTGTGGTTCTGGGTAATCTTTAGCTATCTTCATATGGTAAAATTGTTTGGGGCATTGCTCGAACGCCTTAATCTTACTAAATGACCACGGGGCTATACTCATCAATGAAGCTTTGATTTATCAACCCAAGTAATTTGGATTGTAACCCCACCTAAATTATTCTCTCTAGTTTCAGATGTAAATTCGTCTTCGTGCCCACATTTAACACACAAAGTTTTAAATTTAGAATCAACAGCATAAGTAAATTCTGTAAAACTATCGCACTTTCTACAGTCTGCAAACGTGTCAAGAACTTGTTGGATTACATCATCCGATGTTGAGTCTGTCATAAAGCGTTCAGTTATACCTCGCAAACTTGCGCGATCTAACCTATGTGATTCGCCAAGATCTAATTTTTTTACTTCTTCTTTTTTCATTCACAATCTCCATATGATTTGCCTGTACCGCTCTCGCAGTTGATAGGTAGGCCGTCTGCCCAATGAGGTGTCCAACGCATACATTTCTCAATATACTCTTGCGCTTCTTCCAATACATCGTCCTTTACACAGCATACAATCGAGTCATGTACCGTCAGTACGACACGATATTTCTTAGCTATTTGTAGCATTTGTTCGCCAATAATGCAACGCGCTATCGCTTGGCATACGTTCTCGATCACCTTACCGCCATATATTCTGGTGCGACCACGCCTTGTTTTGTAGTCAAACTCTACACCCTTATCTGTCTGTGTAAACTGTAGATCATCATAGCCTAGCTTCAGTCCTGATGGTAACAGTATCGCACCGTCAACCACCTTGAGTACACCTTCTAGTCCAAATTGAATGTTCTCACCACGTGCCAGTCCAGTAAGCATGTTCTGAGCATCGCGCCATAGTTGGTTTATCTTCCAATTCGCTTCTCTGTAGATACTAATAACACGCCGTGCTTCATCAAGTTCCATGTCAAAACCAAACGTCTGCAACTGTGCTTGGAACTTCACCGCACCCATACCATAACCTGCACCAAGAATTGTAGTCTTACCCACAAACCTTTGATTTTTATCAACATCTTCTTCGGGGACTCCGTAGATGCGTGAAGCCATCTTCTTGTAAACATCTTCTCCTGCGTTGAATGATTGGGTCAGGTCATCTTGCTCGGCAAGCCAAGCCAACACCCTCGCTTCAATCTGTGATGAATCACAATCAATCAGAGAACACCCCACTGGTGCAATGATACTACGCTTGAGTTTCTTCCCATCGCGTCCACGACTTGGTAGATTTTGCAGATTAATCTTGTCGTCGCCACCCCACCGTCCAGTGTGTGCCGCGTAGTATCTTACAGGTACAGGCAACAGGCCACGCTTGGATATATCAATGAACCTCTGTGTCCGTGTCTCTTCCAATGTACTTTTATTACCAAGCCTTGCCGCTACAAGAAGTTGCACCTTCTCGTTCTCATGTTCTTCGAGTGCCTTGAACCCCTCGTCAGACTTAGCAAAGGCAAAGGTCTCTTTACCTGTAGTCGGACTTACCTTCATGGGGGGCTTCACACCTAACTGCTCTAAGAGTTCAGCAAACTTAGGGTTTGACATAAGATCAGCTTTCTCAACTTTAGCGCTGCGTAACAAGTCATCCTTACGAGAACGTGTTTCCATGAGATGTTGTTCTAACAGATTCAAATCAAGGTCTAAGATAGGCTCAATAAACATACGCAATGTACGGTCTATCAGCTTGAGTTCATCCTTTGGAAACCCCTTGACCATGATAGAGAAGAGTTTGTATGTCAGGTCTACGTCATTAATACAGTAGTCACCGAACCTACTTAGTTCTTCCTCTGAGAAATCTCTTCTTTTCTTTCCGAGGGTGTTGAGTACCTCGTCTCCTTTAACTCCGATCTGATACCTCTCAGCCAACGCCTTGAGACTACTAGAAGTTTCCACCCCGTGAAGAGCACGGGAGATACACAAAGTATCGGTATACACGCGAGGATAAATATTGTAATGCCAATTAAGAATAGCACCATCGAACATAGTATTATGGCACAGTACCATAGACTTCGCCCAATCAAAGGTGTGTAAGTAACTCTTGAGTTGTTCATGTGTTCCACTCGCCCACTCCGTTTCTTGATTGTTAACTTTGATACCAACCCCAATCACTTCAAAGTTGGGGTCACGTACGTACGCTTCAGTTGTCATCTTACGTAAAGATGTTTCCTTGTCATAGAAGGTCTCGAAGTCCAGTGTAATTAGATCCATCACTCTTTCCCCACGTTATCTTCTTTCGGATAATATACGTCTACATGACACGCACATTTAGGACAGCTTAGGTTAGTTACTATAGACCAATTAGAATCTTCTTCTTCTATGTCGTGATCTCCACCCCATATTAACTCCGTTTTACAGTGCCAACAATTCATCATTCTTCCTCCACTTCACACTCATAAGCAATACCAACGTAGGCCATGATGTCTACGTAGTGGTCTCTCTTGAGTGGACTTGTTCTCCTACGTGCTAACTTTGTAGCAATATGGAACATAGGCACTTCTGATGGTTTTATCTTGTGCCCTGTCATAGCATTAAATATATTTGCTATGTGGGTCATATTCTCCACAGGGTCACCGTAATCTTTGTTACGTTCACCAGACGTAAGGCTCGATGCTTCGGCAAGTAAAACACTGCGGTTAGCGTCTTTCTTGAACTGTTCTTTCACGAAAACTTCTTTTGGTGTACCTACGCGAGCTAGTGTTTCTTTTGCGTAGCTATATGAACAACCAACCGCCTTGGTAATCTCATCTGCCGTAGCCAGTGGGTTATCTAACAAGTACTCAAATACTTTTTCTTCTACTTTCCGTTTCTTCATTTCTCTCTCCCTAAATATTGTAGCCTTTTAATCTCAGCCCTTCTACAAATTTTTTTAACTCTACTTGTGCGGCGTTGTACATTGTGTCTCCTATCATAGTACGATGTTCATCCGCTTGGCGTTCGTAGTTGTCTACCTGTTTACGTAAGAACGTCAGTTCCTCTTGTTGTGCAGGGGTTAGTTCCATCGCTCCTCCTCGTTCATATCAAACTCCCATGTCTCTTTATCCCAAGGGTAATAACCTTTGTTCATTGTAAATCCTGCTACAGGTAATGACCGCCCTCTCTGTATACCACTTTGAATACTCCATCTCATGTTGCATGTGTGGCAATGGTAATAGCTTCTAATCCTACGCCCTACGCGTCTCCATTCTCCTGTCTTTTCTACTGTGTCACTAAGACACCACTCACACTCCATAACATCTCCTCATGTGCCTCCCATTTACAGATGAGAGGACTAAGCTTATCGTGCCTTACCCGACAAGATCACCGTATGGAACTTCGGAGGACGGCTCTTGTTGCGGTGGATATCAAGGGCACAAAATATAAAGCCCCCATATACGCCATTACCTCTCACCGCTTAGTAATACTTCAACGTCATTCATATTCTCTTCATTAACAACTATAGCGATTCCACGCTGTGCGTCTATATCTCTTAAGTTCTTTTCCTGTAATGGTGTAGGTGTGTTCTTACCTGCTTTACATTCAATACCAAAGAACTTCCCTTGATAGCACCCAACTATGTCAGGCACGCCGCTACCGCCGTAGCCACCTGTGACTGGGTAAAAGTAATACGCTCCCATAGCTTTAAGGTGTTTAACTACAGTTTTCTTTACCTTCGCTTCTGGTGTCATCGCCATGTTTTTACCTCCAAAAAAACTGGTTTCACATAGGAGAATGTGGACACCCCCCTATGTTTAATCCCTAGCCATTGGCTAGCATGTTAATCTAAATAAAAGGTGTCAGCACCTACAAAGTTAGTCTTTCGCATACCAACACCTTTAATTTTCCTCCCACGCTCTACCATCATTAACACAGACACGCGGCCTTTGATAAACTCAGGTAGTGCATCCCAATGGTCATAGCTATCTTCTAATGCATTGTCAACACAATTCATACCAATACATCGTACTCTGATATTATTTGTATCAGGATCTGCCCACACTTGGTATAACGTGTCAGAGGGAATATCAGATTGAGACATAGTACATACCATCTCCCAACGCGTAGCCTACATCCTCAACATACTGATCTTGTGATAAGATGTTTACAACAGATAGCTTACCTGCCAGCTCCTGGGGAATCGTATCGTCGGTGTAGGTCTTTAAGCCCTCTGCGTTGAACATCGACCTGTCTCGTAAATAATGTTTGTTAGCGTTATCTATCGGCAATACATCAAAGTGTTGCGTACCGAACTTCTCATAAACCTTGACAAGACACAGATTTAACATCTTGGCTTCGGATATTTTATGCTCCTGTTGAGACGTTATGAAGTCTTTGACTTGTTGCCCAAACGCGGGGTCTATGAACACATGCCCAGAGTTGGATAGGTGTTCCATCTCACGATACATAGCTTCGCTTGTAAACAATTTATCTTTAATATCCTTCGCGTTCTTACGTACCTTATCACGTGCCGAACCAAATTGTAGCTTCACGTTGTGTACTGTTTCCACCGCTATGTCAATCATATCAAAGTTCTGAAGATACCGCTTCGCATTCTTCACACCGTCTTTCAAATGTATAGACATTGCCATATGACGTTGGTGACTGTAGGTTGAATACTTCATATTCCGTATCTTATGAGAATACACAACGTAGTTACTGTCTCCCTTACCACTTTCGCGGAAGTCACCAAAGGCAATATACCCCATGCAAAAGGGGTGACCTTCCATGTACACATATGCTTGGTACGTATTTTTGTATTCAAACTGTAGACCACGCATCTCTTTACTCAGTTGAAATACAAACTCTTGTATCTCAGGCATGATATCAGAGTGTCCTCCTCTATATCCTTTACCTTTAATATCGCTCACGCGTTTTGCTTCATAGTTCATTTTGTTTTCTCCTCTTCTCTATCTTGGTTAAAACATTTTTTACACAACAATCCTTCTTCGTGGGATTTTAAGTCTTCAGGATAATCCCAACCACACCAAGAACATTCTTTATGCTCATCATAATAAAAGATTATGCTAGGCATTTTATCTCCTAGTTTTTTGTCCTTGATCTCAAGTAACTCATCGGCAGAGAGGGTGTCAGCAAATGCCCAATTAGTATGCCCATATTCGCTATTGCAAATATCATCTATTTGCTCTGTTATATCTCTACTCATTTTGTTTCCTCCTTGTTATAAAATTCATCATAGGCTTCATAGAAATCAGATTTATACCAACTCCAATCGTCGTAAAAATAGCGTACTTCGCCTTGTCTCCAAACTCCCCATTTGCCTATAAAAGAAAGCCAATTATTTTCAAAATCATCTGGGTCATTTCCAAAATCATCATCACCAATTTCGATTGACCCGATACCTTCTTTATAAAAATCCTGATAAGCAAGTGTATCCACTATCTTGTTTGCAAGTTTTATTGCGTTAACTCGATCAAACACTCTTTTTATATCTTCACTCATTTTGTTTCTCCTTGATTATAATTTCAGCCGACCCTTCTATTGTAGATACGAGTTGACAGTATTTATTGATGAAGTCGTTGTACCTCGCCCGTAGCGTCGGCAAGTCCACATCACCTCCTAACTTGTTTTCTATATTATCACGTTCACTCCACAGTTGACGGTCACGTAAGTACTGCCACACCTCATATTGAAACAGACTTGTTACATGCCTGTGCCACTCTGGATCACATATAACATCAGAAAGATTTTGGTTATGAAGGGTGTACCAATTTGAATGGCCGCAATGTACCTTAATTTCTTCTTGCATCTTATTGAAGTAATCAAAGTCAGTGCTTGGCAAGATATTGTACATACTCACTACATACTCTAGTAGCTTATCACTGTATGGTTTGATCTCTGCTTTACGCTTCTTGTCCACACGCTTCTTGGGGTGCACATACTTATACGTGTCACCACGTACACGCCATAGATGCGTGTTCACCTCTCGCTCGAACTCAAGTGGATAGTCACCCTTGGGTAGAAAGTAATCGCGGTCTTTCTGATATTTCTTCCCATCGCCATGCTCTATACCAACGTACTGTTTGCCGTTGTCACTGTAGAACACCATGTTACTCGGCAACGCGTTCTCTAGCATAGTGTAGCGTATTGTATGTGCACTGTTATCTAGTCCGTTGCGTATGCGTATCCGCTCCCTCGTTCCATCGTATGTCCAAAGTATCGGCGCGAACTCCTGTTCTTGTTTGATGTCCGAAGGTTTTAAGGTGCGCCTGTCATACCACTGTCGTGTATGCTCACCCAGACCATCGTAGTCACCGCCGTCCATCAGACCGTAGCAATTATATGAGAACTTCTTTATACGTTCCCACTTACGGTTGCGCGGGCCGAGTGGCCTTATGTCATCTGATAGCGAGTGCTTCTTACTCACCATCGGCTTGGTTGTGTTGTACATTTCCTCCACTCTGTGAAACGTATCCAGATTTGTTTTGTAGTGTCTATATGACATTTTGTTTTTCCTCTCTAGCCAGTGGCTACTTGTTTATAATATGTTAAATTTGCTTTCGTTAGTTATATGGCCTTTAATGAGTTCATATGTATGCTTGTCGATCTCGGTTCGTAGTCCTAGATAGTAACGATCACCCGAAGCATTGGTGTAACACTGTTCTTCGTCACTCCATTTTGCAGTGCTATTATCAACAGGATCACACCTATCACGCACAATTTCATGGTGTGCATCAAGATCATCTCTTTCGGTTATAAACGTAACGGTGTTTACACTGTACATATTACCTGTATCATCAGAGTAATAGCCGATATCTGCTAAGTAATATCTCATCTTCTCCTCCTTACATATTGTTTGATTTGACGTGGACTACTTTACCCACGCTTGGTTTCGCGGTCTTATTATCTAAGACTGTCCACAGTACAGGGCATGTCCACTGACCCCAACCACCGTACAGGTAACCATCTGTTAACACGATAACGGCTTGTGGTTTAATGCCATGCTCGGCCATATACTCTGGCACACACTCTACATTCGTACCACCGCCACCTCTCGGCTTGGTTGACTTGACCAACGTATCCAGTTCATGTGTCTCGTACTTCTCATCACGACACACCTCGGTATCCCAATACAACACGCGTACACATGACGGCTTGACCGTATCACAGATAGACTTGATCTCAGACAAGAACACCGACAATTCATTCCTGCCAATCGAGCCTGATGTATCAATAGCTAATACCAGTTCCTCGACCTTCTCAGAGATACCGCTTGGCATATAGATATCCATACCAATGTATCTGCGGTTGGGCTTGTTCCACGTAGAGTAGTCACTCCCTGCACATGTAGACGAGATGAACTCACGCAACACCTCACGCCAGTTGACTTGGGGTTCAAGTAGCTCACCCAGATCACGCGCACCCTTGTTGCCTAGCTTCCCTGCAACCATGTCACCTTGGCGTATCGCTTCGTCGATCTCACGTTCGAGTTCTTGCTTCTCGCCCTCGGTCATCTCCTTCGCACCCTCGAAGTCATGGTCATCGAACGGCTCACCGATAGCGGTGTTTTGTTCACCTGTGGTACTTGAATCACCTCCGCCATTAACGTCGCCATCACCTGATGACGTGTTACCTTGTTTCTTCTCATACAGTAGCTTGAACACTTCCTCGGTATTCATACCCCGATACTTCTCATCGAGACACCCACCATCGATCCACTCCACGAACCCATTCTTGTTCTCGTCCATGATCTGTATGTTGATAACATAGTCCATTGCCATGTTTGTCAGTTCAGGATCTAGCTTGGCCAGATGTTGGTAGTTGTGAATGTGTCTGTACATCTTGTGTCCTACTTCGTGCAGTACAAGAAAGCGCAGTTGCGGATCGGTCAACCCTGCAACAAACTCACGACCATAGTACTCATCTCTACCGTTGGTGTAGGCAGTTGGTACATCATCTTTGATGCCCCTCTCACCCACCATCAACACACCAGACAACGCGGCGTAGTCATCGTTGCCCATGATAGAGACAACGGCCTTGGATAGGCGTTGCTCCTCAGTTAGATTATTTAACATTAACATTTTGTTTTCCTCTCTAGCCAGTGGCTAATTAAAATGGTGGTTCATCGTCGGGTTCTTCGGGCAACCATACGATATCGTATTGAAACATCGCCCAAAGAAACTCACGTAGATTTCTACCATATAACACCTTACTTCTTATCAGCAGTGAACATATACGTGTTGTCCTTCGCCCACTCAGTGAACTTGGCGTTAGACATAACCACGTCGATCCTACTGTACTTCGGGTTCCTCGCACCATTGACGAACATACCTTGGGCTTCTTTGTTTAGCCTTGGCATGTAGTCCATCCACGCGTTGATCCAGTCTTTCTCCATCGATGCCAATGATCTGTACACAACCATACACGTGGCACTCGCACTGTCTGGAACCCTCGCGTTCTTGGGATCATTCTTGATACTGTCGAGTGACGGTAATTGATCCGCTAGTTTGACAAAGGCCATCATGTCCATCGCACCTTGCTCACCGATAGTACCCATGAGTAAACTTGTTAGGGTGTGATCATCTATCGACCCTCGTGCGTGCAGTAAGTCGGACGCCATATGTAGGGAACGTGGTGTCGTAAAGGCCGTGCGTTGTAGTTGTGGGTGATAGATGTATGGGTTCTCAGTTGGGTCTTTGACATCTTCGAATGTCTGCAATACCGCAGGGAAGTCTTTGACAAACCCCAATACCGATGGGTGTACATCGTTGTTGATACCCCACTCGATCCACTCAAGGTGGTCAGGTTTACGTATCTTAACAGTTGCTACACGATCACGTTGATGTGGTAACAACATATCACCAACGCCCTCTGCTCCAAGGTTCGTCGTGGCAAACACGATGCTTCCCTCTGGTAGTTCATAGCTACCAATCTTGCGCTCTAGTATAATACGCAGTAGTGCGTTCTTCACCGCAGGGTTAGCTTTACCGAACTCGTCAATCATCAGTATGATAGGTTTGTTCAAGTGTACGCCAAGTTCTTCATTGGTTGCATAGGTCACATAGTTCTGACCATCTAACTGTGCCATCTTCGGTATCATAATGTCACCGAGATCCTTGGTGGTACAGTCGAAGTAACAGGGCGTATGGTTTGGTAGTCGCTCTGCTAGTGTCGTAAGCATCGACGATTTACCGATACCCATGTGACCTTGAGCAAGTATGGTTCGCTTGTCACCATATGCCACGATTGCATCTACGCATTGGTCAAGTGACACCGCGTACATTTGTGTTGCTGAATTATTCATTTGTTTTCCTCCTCATTAATTAAATTCCATAGTTCTTCTGCGAACTCTTTGCGACCTTCAAGTATCCCATCGTCAAAGCTATCCACATCTCCTATGTCATTTTCGTATTTGGAATATGCTTGGAGTTCACCTTCTATGGCATTGTTTATTTTCTCTATTAGTTTCATTTTGTTTTCCTCTTTGTTGTTAGCCAGTGGCTAGATTAAATACCGATTGTTGGTAATGATTTAAGAATGTCGTCCACGTTCTTCTTGGTTTGAGCGCGGAAGTGTGCGTCTTCACGTAGTGCATCAGGTGTAACACCTTGGAACACATACTCTAGTTGTTGACGTATCTTCTCCTTCTCAGGATTATTATCGAGATTGAAGTCGGCAAGCATATCAATGAGCATCGTCGCATTGGATACGAGCGTGTCACGGAATATGTTTTTCTTCTCGCCATCATTGAAGTCGATAGTCCTGGACATCTTTGTGAGTGACTCATGTAAACGTGTCCACACATCATTCATAGATTTCTGGAACATACCATTGTAGCTTGCTTCGCAGTCTTCTTGAACTTGCTTGAGTGCTTCGGCAGGTAGATCGACACGTATGTCACCTGCATCTGGACATGGGAACGTGTATATATTCCACGCGAACTTGAGCTTAAGTTCATCTAATGTTGGATAGTCACTCGCATTGAATAGGTCACCGAGTTTAGCCTTTGCTTGCTCTACTTGGAACTCATACTCCGTAAAGAACTTCTCACACAAACTATCAAACTCATTCTTCATGTCTGACATTGTGTTGGTGTAGTCGAAGTATCGCTTGGTTGGTATCAGGCGTTGACCACCATCGCTCCAAGGTGTCGTCATACTCACGTGCAAGTTACGTGCATTGCCCACGTGTCTACCAATAGCTTGGAAGATATCGCTATCACCAAGAAGAGATTTGTAAACATCTGCAACACCGCTCTTGGCATTGTTTGTGTTAACAACTTCTTGTGAAGCTTTCTTGTCTTTCTTCCTAAGCGTTGCTTGTGATATGCGTAGGTCAACCAGTAGTGCTGACGACGCAAGGGTTGGGGTTGATATTGTATTCATTGGTCTTCTCCTAAATATGATTGCATACTTTTTTCTGGTACGTTTTGAAGCAACTCTTCGATAGCGGTCATGTCACCCATGCCCACATCTTCTTTGATTTGATCTATTACTTGATCGATAATTTCTTTACTCATCTTCTCCTCCTCTGTTCCAATACTCATGGTTTGGATGTTGCATTATAAACTCTTTACGTAGGCGGTCATGTTCTCGTCTGGTTCTGACCACCTTGGTTAACACGTATGGCACGTAAACAAGTAGTGCCCCCACGTACATTGATATTAGTATTTCAAATGTCATTCTGTTTCTCCTCTCTAGCCAGTGGCTAATGATTTTTGGTTAAGGTGTTTTAGTTCTTCGACATTGGTGATACGCGTGTAACCTTGTTTAGGTAAGGGTACGACAGTCCAGCCGAGTCGGACTTGGGTCGCGTCTTGCTCACCACAATCGAGACAGGTCGTATAACCTAACATGGCTCGATCTACTGAGAATTGATTGTCACATTTCTTACATTGCATTTGTTTCTCCGTTTGTTGCTAGCCAGTGGCTAGGGGTTGTATGACGTGTTACTGTGTGTTGCGTCATAGTAAATAATTTTTTTTCTTGAACATACTTGCAGTATAACACAAGTATCGGGAAATGTCAAACAATGTGGTTACTTATTGTTTTCACTTATTTGGTGTTAAATGGTGGTGTTTGGTGTAATGTCCTGCAATGTTCCATAATGTTCCAAAGTGGTGGTCTGGAAGTGCTTGAAAAGATTGGAATGTTCCAAAGTTCCTTTTAGGTCAAAATTGGACGGTCTTGAGATGTGCGGATTTTAGAATGGAACAAATGGACTCGCGCAAAGGCGGATCTTACAGGCGGATAGTAATTTTTTACTTTTGGAACATTATAAAAATATATATATATATAGACCTTTTTACTACTACTACACATTACTGCTAGCCACTGGCTACCACCATTTACCACGAAAACATAATGTACCTTTTTCGTAAATATTTTGGAACATTATGGAACATTACACCCCTTTTTTGGAACATTGCAATAATATCAATAACTTACGTTGGAACATTCGCTCGACGCTCCGCAGTCACTGGTATCTTTTCTAGCCATTGGCTAACGTGTTATAGTGCGAGGCTCGGTGCGTCTGAGTCACTGGTATCTTAAAAATTTGGCACAAAAAAAAGGGGAGCAATTAAGCTCCCCAATAGTTTTATTTGATTGCTTTGAGCAATTCCAAAGTATTCTCTAATTGCTCTTGCTTGTCGAAGTCATCGACTTTTTCAATCTCTTTCTTGACTGCCGTCTTAAGCTTGGCAATCTCATCTTTAACACGTGTAAAGATATCACGAGGCGTATTTGCACCACCAGAGATTTGCTTGACCTTGCGGTTCTCGATGGCTTGTCCTAGCTTGTTAAGACCAGAGGTAATTTGGCCTTTCCAATGCGCTTGGTTCTTAGGTTTGCCACCTGTAGTAAAGTGACAGCCATTGTGATCTGGCGCCGTGTCATGGCCTTGTGCGTTCTTATTACTGATAAGCTTGATTGCTTCAGGTGTGAACCTAAGCGCAAATGCATCGCGTAAAGCTTGTCGATCATCACCTTGAAGATCCTGCTCACGTGTCCAACCAATCTTTATCAATTGGTCAATCAACGTTGACGATCTTTTCTGGCTGGCCTTGTGGCCTTTACTATCTTCCCTCACAAGGTGAAGTGTTCGGTCGCATAGTACTACGTTTGTATTGTTTGGCATAACTGCCTCCTATAAATATGCTAGCCATTGGCTAGCGGTTACATCGTCTCAAGGTTTCCCTTGCCGATAATTATTTATAACACGTGATAACGTGTTACCCTATGATATAGCGGAGTTAGCCATTGGCTAGACCATACCCGCCCCCCATGCCCCACTTTTGCCAGACTAGTTACATACATGTATATGTATTACTATTTTCCACAAATAATTACCGAAATTTTGAGTTTGGCGACCCCACACCCCCCTTATATAGGAAGACCCCCCTATAGGAGTCCCAAAATCCTTTACAAAAAAATTTTTTATATTATAACATGTTTATCGGCTAACAACCTGCGATATAGAAATGACTCTAGTAGTAGAACCTGAATTAGGTGTAAAAATAGATAAGAATACACCCTCTATTGATCTTAAGGATCGTATGGAGTCAGCAGCTAACACCGCAAAAGAGCTTGGTGAGCATGGGTTAAACGTAGAACCTACCAAGGAAGATAAGGATGTAGCAGCAAAACTTGCCGTTGCATACGCAGATAACCCAGAAAAGACCTCTAAGAAGGCCACACCCAAGAAAGTAGCCACACTTACACCCGCATCTTTGATACTTACAGACAGTATTTTGCAGGAATTTGGTCGTTCTGTGGTAGAGAGCTCGGTGCAGATACGTCACCTTGTGACAAATAAGCTACTATTGGAGACAGATAACCCTGATCCGCGCGTACGCATACGTGCATTGGAGCTTTTAGGTAAGATTAGTGACGTAGGGCTGTTCGCAGAGAAGTCTGAAGTGACAATAACGCACCAGTCTACGGATGATATTAAGGAAAAACTACGAAGTAAACTCGCAAAACTCGTAAATCCGCCTCAAGAAATAGAAGATGCGATAGAAATTGACGGTGAACCCGTAGATGTGAGTAAAGAACTCGGTATTGACGACTCCGAAGAGGGGTTTGACGATGAGTGAAGCTGCTTTGGCCTTCACTGAAGAAGAAATCCAAGTAATGTTGGACAATTTAGACCATTATAGCACAGATGAAGTGGCAGAGATTGACCGTATGGTCGATGAACTGAGTGTTCGCAAAGAAAACACCCTTGCTTATGATGATCTGATTGAATTTTGTAAGAGGATGCAGCCTGACTACATCGTTGGGAAGCATCACAGACTATTAGCAAATATGCTTATGGGTATAGAACGAGGAGATAAAGACCGTATATGTGTAAACATACCACCACGTCATGGTAAATCTCAACTTGTGTCTATATTTTTCCCTGCATGGTTTTTAGGAAGGAATCCGAACAAGAAGGTTATGATGGTGTCTCATACCACAGACTTAGCGGTAGATTTTGGACGTAAAGTACGTAATTTAATCGCTACAGATGAGTATTTATCTATATTTCCCACAGTTAGGTTGGCTTCTGACTCTAAATCAGCGGGTCGTTGGAACACTAACTCTGGAGGTGAATATTATGCGTGTGGTATTGGTTCTTCTATTGCTGGGCGGGGTGCTGACCTCCTGCTCATCGATGACCCACATTCTGAACAAGACGTCATCAATGGAAATTTCGAAGTGTTCGAAAAAGCCTACGAATGGTTCACATTTGGGGCGCGTACTCGGCTTATGCCTGGAGGTCGCGTTGCCATAATACAGACACGTTGGCATATGGACGACTTAACAGGACGTGTTGTACGGGATATGGGGCAGAATGAGCGGTCAGATCAATATGAGGTAGTCGAGTTCCCTGCAATACTAGATGTTGTAGACGAGAAAACAAATAAATCTGCTCAAAAACCCCTCTGGCCTGAGTTTTTTGACTTGGATGCCCTACTCAGAACAAAAGCGTCTATGCCTGTATTTCAGTGGAACGCGCAGTATCAACAAGAACCCACCGCTGAAGAGGCTGCTTTGGTCAAACGGGAGTGGTGGCAGATGTGGCAGAAAGAAAGCCCCCCTGCATGTGAGTATATTATCATGTCTCTCGATGCTGCGGCAGAGACACACAACCGCGCAGACTTTACAGCATTGACCACGTGGGGTGTGTTTTTGAACGAGGAAGTAAATAATTACAATATTATTTTGCTAAATAGCATAAAAAAGCGTATGGAGTTCCCAGAGTTAAAAGATTTGGCTATGGAGGAGTACTCTGAGTGGGAACCAGATGCGTTCATTGTGGAGAAAAAGAGTGCGGGTACTGCGCTTTACCAAGAGATGAGACGTATGGGACTACCTGTACAAGAGTACACACCTCACAGGGGCTCAGGTGACAAATTGGCACGTTTAAACTCCGTAACTGATATTGTAGCGTCGGGGTTATGTTGGGTTCCAGAGACACGTTGGGCAGAAGAAGTAATAGAAGAGATTGCAGGATTCCCATTTATGAGCCATGATGACCTTGTTGACTCTACCGTAATGGCACTCATGCGTTTTAGGCAGGGTGGATTTATAAGATTACCAAATGATGAGCCTGACGAGGTTCAGTACTTTAAACAAAGACGAAGTGGATTTTATTGATGGCTATTGAGAAGGGACTATACTCCGCCCCAAAGGGGATCGACGAGGAAGTTGGTGAAGGAGAACTAGAAATTGAAATCGTAAACCCTGAAAGCGTTACGCTAGATGATGGGAGTATGGAGATAACACTCGTCCCAGGCGCAGAAGACGCCATGACAGGTGAGTTTGATGATAACCTTGCAGATATGCTAGAGGATAGTGACCTCAACTCTCTCGCTAAAGATATATGTGATATGGTCGAGTCTGACATCGACAGCCGCAAAGAGTGGGCAGATACCTTTGTTAAGGGTTTAGATGTACTTGGATTTAAGTATGAAGAGCGTACAGAACCTTGGGAAGGTGCGTGCGGTGTGTATTCTACAGTGCTTGCAGAGGCCGCTATTAGATTTCAAGCGGAGACAATGAGTGAGACGTTTCCCTCTTCTGGGCCAGTAAAGACTAAGATACTAGGGGAAGAGACTAAAGAGAAAGAAGAAGCCGCTGAACGTGTCAAAGCAGACATGAACTACGAGCTTACAGAGACTATGGTCGAGTACAGGCCAGAGCATGAGAGATTACTTTACAGCCTTGGGTTGGCAGGATCAGCCTTTAAGAAAGTATATTACGATCCTAACATGGGTCGTCAGGTAGCTGTGTATATCCCAGCAGAAGATGTTATCGTGCCTTACGGTGCGTCACACATAGAAACCGCAGAGCGTGTTACACATGTTATGCGTAAAACTAAGAACGAGCTAAAGAAATTACAGGCAAATGGGTTCTACAGAGAAGTAGAACTTGGAGACCCCCAACCATATCACAGTGATATAGAGGAGCGGAAAGCAGAAGAAGGTGGATACTCACTTACGGATGATGATCGTTTCACTGTTTATGAAATACACGCTGACCTTATAATAGACGGTGCAGGCGATTCTGAGGAGGATGATATCGCTAAACCCTATGTTGTAACGTTGGAGAGGGGTTCAAACGAGATACTAGCAATACGTAGAAATTGGAGTCAAGATGATGAACTGATGTTAAAACGTCAACATTTTGTGCACTATGTATATGTTCCAGGATTTGGGTTTTACGGGCTTGGGTTGATCCACATTATCGGTGGGTATGCCAAGGCGGGAACATCCTTGATACGTCAATTAGTAGACGCTGGTACGCTCGCAAACCTCCCTGGCGGGTTGAAATCGCGCGGATTGCGTATCAAGGGTGACGATGCTCCCATAGAACCTGGGGAGTTCAAGGATGTCGATGTGCCGTCAGGGTCTATCCGTGACAACATCATGCCGCTACCTTACAAGGAGCCAAGCCAGACATTACTCGCACTCCTAGACAAGATAACACAAGAAGGCCGTAGACTCGGCGCGATTAGTGACATGAACATCTCAGATATGTCTGCTAATGCCCCTGTAGGAACAACACTCGCACTCTTGGAGCGCACACTCAAGCCGATGGCTGCAGTACAAGCACGTGTACATTATGCGATGAAGCAGGAGTTTAAACTTCTAAAAGTATTGATGTCAGAGTACGCACCGATGGAGTATGCCTACCAGCCTGCTAGAGGGGAAGTAAGCGCACGACAAGCTGACTACATGCTCATAGACGTCATACCTGTCAGTGATCCAAACAGTTCCACTATGGCGCAGCGCGTTGTGCAGTATCAAGCTGTACTACAGATGGCGCAACAGGCTCCGCAGATATATGACTTACCGCAACTGCACAGGCAGATGATAGATGTGTTAGGAATTAAAAATGCAGATAAACTTGTTCCAACAAAAGACGACATGAAACCCGTAGATCCTATCAGTGAGAATATGGCTGCATTACAGGGTAAACCGATGAAAGCCTTTATCTACCAAGATCAAGATGCTCACATTGAGACACACATGGCGTTTATGCAAGATCCGATGATCGCACAGATGATTGGGCAGAACCCACAGGCCAAACAGATAATGGCGTCTTTACAGGCACATATTGCTGAACACCTTGGGTTTAAATACCGCAAAGACATCGAAGAGCGTGTGGGTGTCGAGCTCCCTGCACCGAATGCAGAGTTACCTGAAGAGATTGAGGTTAACCTCGCTAGACTTGTCGCCACTGCCGCTAAAGATCTAACGCAAGCACATCAGCAACAAGCAGCGCAACAACAGGCGCAGAAACAAGCTCAAGATCCGTTGTTCCAGCTTAAACAAGCAGAGGTGCAGATCAAACAAGCAGATGTAGATCGTAAAGCTAAGAAAGATCAAGCAGATGCAATGCGGGACGCTAAGAAGTTAGAACTAGACGAGCAAGAGATTATACTCGATGCGAAGAAAGACGGTATAAAGATGGCCGCAGATCGACGCACTTCTAACGCAAAAATTGATCTTGATACAATGAAGACAATGCAAGGAAGTAGAACTGGGAGAAAATAATGGCAAAAACCGTCTTTGACGTGCTTAAAGATAACATCGAGGTTGATAAAGCCTCTGCACTAGAATTTCTTGGGAGTGGGGGCGCAAAAGACTTCGCTCAATACAAGGAAGTTGCTGGCCTTATACGGGGTCTGGAGTCCAGCATAGCACATATACAAGACCTCTCGCGCAACTATATGGAAGATGATAATGAATAAAGTAGCAGAACTGGATATAAATGAGGTAGACGAGCAGGAACTAGAAGCACAACTACCCCGTCCTGTAGGGTATCGCATACTTATTGCAATGCCTGAAATAGAAGAAACTTTCGCAGATACCAAGGTATTAAAAACCACCACTATAATACATCAAGAACATATCATGTCTATTATTGGACTTGTTTTAGATATGGGAGATCAGGCTTATTCTGATGTGGAACGTTTTGGTGACACCCCTTGGTGTAAAGTAGGCGATTACGTAATGTTTCGTGCAAACACAGGCACGAGATTTAAAGTTGGTGGAGTTGAGTATCGTTTGATGAACGATGATTCAATAGAAGCCGTAGTCAGCGACCCCCGTGGTGTATCACGAGCATAAGGAAATAAGAAATGGCATTTGAAAAAGTTGAGTATAGTTTTCCTGATGAGCAGGAAGATATTAAGAAACCCGAAATTGAAAGTTCATCGGCAATAGAGATTGATCTGGATAAAGGTAAGGATAAGAAAGAAGAGGCAAAAGCTGAGCCTGAACCCGAACCTGAAGTTAAACCTGAGCCTGAAGCTGAGAAAGAATTAGAAATTGAAGTCGTAGACGATACGCCTAAAGCAGATAGAAATCGTAAAACGTCAGAACCTCCAGAAGATGTAACTGAGGAAGAGCTTGAAGATTATTCTGAAAAAGTGCGTAAACGTATCCAACACTTTAGTAAGGGTTACCACGATGAACGGCGTGCTAAAGAAGCGGCTTTTAGGGAGAAGCAGGAACTTGAGGCGTTAGCTCAATCTCTTGTTGATGAGAATAAAAAGTTAAAAGGTAGCGTTAACAAGAATCAGACAGCTCTACTAGAGCAAGCTAAGAAGGGAGCAAAGTCTGAGCTAGAAACAGCTAAGAACGCATACAAGGTTGCGTATGAGGCTGGGGACGCAGAAGCTGTCGTAGCTGCACAAGAAAGTTTAACGGCTGCTAAGATTAAAACTGATAAGTTAAATAATTTTAAGTTACCGACTTTACAGGAAGAAGAAACTCCTGTAAACAAGACAGCAGATACTAAATCTACTCCAGCGCCACAGGTTGCTGACGAACGAGCGATGACATGGGCGAAAGCCAATCCGTGGTTCGGCACCGATGATGAGATGACGAGTCTCGCGCTAGGGTTACATAATAAACTCGCTAAACAAGGTGTAGACCTTCAAAGCGATGAATACTACGAGGCAATAAATACTCGTATGCAGCAACTATTCCCAGAGCAGTTTGAGGATGTTGCCCAAATGGAGGTTGAAAAGCCCAAACGCAAGGCCAACGTGGTTGCACCCGCTACGCGGAGCACGTCACCCCGAAAAGTGACATTAACGCAAACACAAGTGTCTGTAGCTAAGAGACTTGGATTAACTCCAGAACAATACGCCAAACAGGTTGCAATAGAAATGAGGAAAGACAATGGCTGAAAATCGCATAGACCGTGAATTAACTACTCGTGAAACATCAACACGTAAAAAGGCTTGGACACGTCCTGAAGTATTACCTTCACCGACACCACAACCTGGGTACGCGTTTCGTTGGATCAGAACAAGTACTCAAGGGCAATCAGACGCCACAAACGTTTCTTCAAAATTACGTGAAGGTTGGGAGCCTGCAAAAGCTTCAGATCATCCTGAGATTACAATGGTAACTGTAGAAAATGAAAGATTTGCAGATAACGTTGTGATTGGTGGTTTGATGTTATGTAAAGCTCCGATTGAATTGGTAAACGAGCGCAGTGATTATTATAAACAGCAAACGGATAACCAAATACAGTCAGTAGACAACAACCTCATGCGAGAGAACGACCCTAGAATGCCCTTGTTTCACGACAGGAAATCTAAGGTTACTTTTGGAAAAGGCAATTAATTTAGATCAAAGGAGAATTGGATATGGCTTATCCAACTATAGACGCCCCTTATGGGCTTGTTCCCGTTGGCCTGATTGGTGGTCGTCCTTACACAGGTGCTACTCGACAAATGAAAATAGCTAGTAACTACGGTACAGCTATTGGAAAAGGCGATCTGGTAAAACGTGTAAACGACGGAACTATTGAGCGTGACGGGAGTACAACAGCTTTCCCAGCTACTGGCACATTAGGTGTCTTCATGGGATGTCAGTACACTGACCCAAATACGAGTCAGTTAACATTCAGCAATTCGTATCCTGCTAGCACTGTTGCTAGTGATATTCATGCATACGTTGCTGATGATCCTGACTTGATAATGAAAGTAGCTATTTGTTCTTCAGGAACAACAATGGCGACGTTGGGAAGAACTGTTATTGGTAATAAAACTTCAATCATTAGTAATACATTAACTACTATTAATGGGCGTTCGAAGTTAGCTGCTAGTAGCAGCATTAATACCACCTCAACACTACCACTTCATATTATTGATGTAGTTGATAGCACGGCAACTGGAAGCGATACCTTCCAAGAATTGCTTGTTATCTTCAGCACCCATACTGATAATGGTAGCAACGTGTTCATTGGTGGACATGCTTATCGTAACCCAGTTGGCCTATAAAGGAGAATAACTAATGGCTATTTCACGCGCACAGCTCCTTAAAGAACTGCTTCCTGGCTTGAACGCATTATTCGGTTTGGAATATGCAAAGTACGGTGAGGAGCACGCAGAGATCTTTGAATCAGAGACCTCTGATCGTTCTTTTGAGGAAGAAACTAAGCTATCAGGCTTTTCTGCAGCACCAGTCAAAGACGAGGGCTCTGCCATCGAATACGACAATGCTCAAGAGGCTTTCACGGCTCGCTATAACCATGAGACAATCGCAATGGGCTTTTCAATTACTGAAGAGGCTATCGAGGATAACTTGTATGATTCTTTATCAGCTCGTTATACTAAAGCGCTTGCTCGTGCTATGGCATACACAAAACAAGTTAAGGCAGCTACAATTTTAAATAATGCCTTTGACTCTGGCACTACTTATGGAGATGGAGTGGAGCTTTGTTCTACTGCACACCCACTAGTAAGTGGCGGCACTAACTCGAATGAGCCAGCAACTGCGGCAGATTTGAATGAGACTTCACTAGAAGCAGCTATCATTCAAGTGGCAGGTTGGACAGACGAGCGCGGCTTGTTAATCGCTGCAAAACCTCGCAAACTTGTGATTCCACCGAACTTGCAATTCGTTGCAACTAGATTGTTGGAAACAGAAGGTCGCGTAGGCACAGCAGATAACGATCTAAACGCGATCCGCAACAACGGTGCTGTTCCTGAAGGTTATACAATAAACCACTATCTAACAGATACAGATGCATGGTTCTTGTTAACCGACGTTCCAAACGGTCTTAAACACTTTAACCGTAGTCCAATGGCGACATCTATGGATGCTGACTTTGACACAGGTAACAGTCGTTATAAAGCCCGTGAGCGATACAGCTTTGGTGTATCAGATCCACTAGGGATCTTCGGCTCACCTGGAGCATAAAACTTTTTAGAGGGGGCGGTGCAAATCGCCCCTTTCTTTTTACACGGGTTCGTGTATAATACAAAAATTACCTTGACAGTTGCATCGGGCGACTGACACTAGCCAAGACAAGGAGATTTTACATGGCTAATACAACATTTAACGGTTCCGTCCGTTCTGAAAACGGTTTCAAGCAAGTAACAAAAAGTTCTACTTTAGGTACTTTTACAGATAATTTTACTGTTAATTCTAGCGGCGCTGTCTACGGAACAGCAGGCGCACATTTTAAATACACTGCAGCAGCAGGCTACGGCCCAGCCGACCTTGTTGTAGGTAAAGGTGGTTCAATAGGGGGTACAGTAAACCCTTATGCAGAAAGTTCTACAGCGCTGTTCCAAACAGGTACAAAACTATTTTACGGTAATAACATCTACCGATATGGTCAATGTGGCGGTACAGCGGTTACTGCAGGTAAACTTGTTCAACACGCAGCAATAGACTCCAACCACGCGAACATGACCGCAACTGCGGCTGTATCTGCAGGTGAGACTGATATCTCAGTTGAAACAGGTGGTAACGACATGACTCTTAACGAGTATGCAAATGGTTATCTCTGGGTAAATGACGTGAATGGTGAAGGCCAAACAATGCGGGTTAAATCTAATCCAGCTCACGATCACTCAGCAGATCCTAGTGTTGTCATTACTACATATGATGCTTTAGCAACTGCACTGACTACAAGTTCGCAACTTTCAATAATTCACGATCCGTACACAGGTTTGATCGTAGCTCCTGCTACAGAGACAGGCTGCGTTATGGGTGCAACAGTTATTGATATGACCGCAGACTACTATGGTTGGTTTACAGTATCAGGCCCACAAGCTTTGTTAACTGTTGGCACAGTCGTTGTTGGTAACATCGCAGTTCGTTCAGGCGGCACTGCTGGAGGCGTTGCTCCTGCTACTGATAATGTTCTTACCGAGATTGGGGAAGTGATGGCAGTGAGCGCTAACACAGAATACTCTCTTGTTTGGATGAACATACAATAATTAAATTAGGTAGGGGGAAACCCCTACCGCCTCATAAAGGAGATTTAAATGAGCCATTCAGCAAATTCTGATGTTTCCGCCTTAACAGTAAGTGATGAGAACGCTGCAGATGCAGATCGTCTAGTTACTGCCGCAAGACCCGACACTTCAGCAACTATGGCTAATACGACCTTTGCAGGAGGAGCAGCTAGAAATGTTACTGTAACAACTGCAGGGACAGGCGATAATGCAAAAACGTGTACGATTACAGGTACAGACGTGTTTGGAGATGCTATGACCGAGGTTATTACTTCTACAAGTTCTGCCGAGGCAGTTGCAGGAGCAAAATTATTTCTTACGGTTTCAGCCGTAGAGTGTTCCGCGCAATATGCAGCTAATATAACAGTAGGTTCAGGAACACTATGTGCTCAAGCTATACAAGGTAGTAATAGAATAAGACTTAAAGGTATGTCTATTGTTTCAGGTGGTACAGCAGGAACTGTAGAGTTTGTAAATGGAGCCCCTGAAGATGGTACTACTTTGTTTAAGGCTAGAACTATAGGTACAGCCAATACGACTGTAGATAGAACAATACCTGCCGAAGGTGTTTTATTTGATAGCGGTATGAGCGTTAAATATACAGTTGACGTCGCAGATATGATAACGTTCTTCTATGCGTAAGTATTACAAAGCTGGTCGAAAAGTTCGCAAAGACACGGGCATGAAAGGCATGTCTATAAAAAGCGGCGATAAACGTCCTACCAAGTCTGGTGCGGGCATGACCGCTAAAGGTGTTGCAAAATACAGACGTAACAACCCTGGCAGTAAATTAAAAACAGCAGTTACAGAAAAGAAACCAACGGGTAAGCGGGCATCTAGGCGAAAGTCTTATTGCGCTCGTTCTGCGGGACAAATGAAACAGTTCCCTAAAGCCGCTAAAGATCCTAACAGTCGCCTAAGACAGGCACGCAAACGATGGAGATGTTAAATGCCCGCAGGTAAAAGAAGTAAAAAATTAGGTAACTTGAGAGACCTTACACCCGCTACCGCAGAACAAAAAGCGCTAAAGAAAAGAAGAATAAAAAAAGGGATGCAGCTCGCTCCCTTTTATGAGCCAGAAAAAGGGCCAGCGTTTGAACAAACAGGTAGGGGGACACCTCCTAGCAGGTCTATGGCTCCTAAAAAATCAGTACGCCCTAAAGCTGCACCGAGGGCATCTCAAAAGTTAAGTGCTAGAGAAGCTGCAGAGTTAAAACAAAGCGGTGTTAAGTACGAGGGTATACCTGAAGGATCTGTACCAGCTACAGCTATGCCAAAAGGTAATATGATGTTGTCAGCTAGAGAACGAGCTGAGATGGGTATGAAAAAAGGCGGTAAAGTTCGCGGTGCAGGTATTGCTCGTAAAGGTGTACGTCCAGCAAAAATGGTATAGTTTATGGAAGAAGATGATCCTAATGAAATTGAAAAGTTAGCTACTAAAGGTAGAGACTACATTAAGAAACTCAAAGAGAAGTTTCGTGAAGGTATGTCAGAAATGGATTATAAACTCTATAGTATGCAAACAGAAAAAGGGGCAAAAGAGTACAATACACCTTACCCAGAAGTTCGTAGTGAACCAAGGTATAAAAAAGGCGGTAGAGTTCGTGGAGCAGGTATTGCCCGTAAAGGTGTACGAAAGTGTAAAATGAGGTAGTCATGTATGAGTACGCTATAAAAGAAGTTGTTAAGATTGTTGATGGCGATACCGTAGATGTTATTATTGATTTAGGGTTTAACCTTTCTAAAAAAGAACGAATACGGCTTGCTGGTATAGACACGCCTGAGAGTAGAACTAGAGACCTAGAAGAAAAAGCAATGGGTCTCGAAGCTAAAGATTATCTAACAAACAAAATTGAAGCTTGCGATGCTTTACGGGTTAAAACCGAGAAGGATGGTAAGTATGGGCGTATGCTAGGTTGGCTATACGACGGAGATGCTAATATAAACATGATAATGGTGACGGATGGTTATGCTTGGGAGTATGATGGGGGTACAAAAGACAAAAGCCTCGAAGCTCTCAGAGCTATACGAAATGCTAAAGGAGATGCTGATGGCGATAAATCGATCACAGATGCAGACGCAGATACAACGTCCACCTAATAAATATTCAAAGCTTTCACAAAAACGAAAGAAAGTAGCTGCAAGGGAGAGAAAAAGAAAGGATGGCGTATCTACAAAGTAATATACCGTATTTTAAAGCGTGGGTTCGGAGAGAATACACTAAAAATTTAGAAGAATATCATGGAGATTTTTTACACGCTATGGTCGTCGCAGTAACAACAATGCCAAACAGAACACTCAGTTTTCAAGTTATATTTACTGGGTGTGAGTCTGATGATACTGACGATCCAAATGTTCATGGAGGGGCTATGTGGGCACGTATGCCGCTAACAGCACTTGTTGCAGATGTGTTATACGAAGAGTGGCCTACAGAACTTCCCCCCTATATAGCGCAACCTTGGGATTGTATGTCCCATAACCACGCTGTTTATAAGATAGAGAGGGCTTCACCTGCACCTTGGATAGCAAAAGTTGATGGTGAGTTCTTCCCTGCTAAATACTATTTCACTGTGGATTATACGGACAGTGAGGTAGCAGATGACCCCGCACAACATAAACAGAGTCATGTACTTGAATTATTAGACGCAGGAGAGTATACAGGTAATATTGTTGCTCTACCCAACAATAGAGTTCGGGTTACTCACCCTGCGTGGTTTGAAACAGGTCAAGGTGCACCAGATTTTAAACCAAACCAACATACTTTTAATTCAAAAGAAGACGTGTCTTATGTTTGGGATACGCAACGTGTGTTTAACAATATGTATACGGAGGAAGAAGAAGAAGATGCGTAGATACTATAAATCAGGGGGCAAGATTTGTGCCAAAGGCAAGTCTTGGGCAAAACGTACTTTTGATACTTACCCTAGCGCATACGCTAATATGGCTGCCTCTAAGTACTGTAAAGATCCTAACTATGCTAAGGGTAGTAAAGGAAAGAAGAAAAAGTAATGGGTGATTTAAAGAAATGGGTAGACCAAGACTGGGTTAGGATTGGTACAGACGGTAAGATTAAAGGTAAGTGTGGTACTTCTAAGGATAAGAAGAACCCAGATCGATGTTTGCCCAGAAGTAAAGCAAGTAGTTTAAGTCAGTCACAACGAGCAACGACTGCAAAAAAGAAAAAGCGGGAGGGAGCAAAAGGAAAAACAGTAGTAAAGAACACAAAACCTGCTACAGTACGCCTTAATGGTGGCGGTTTAGCCCGAAAAAGGAGAGATGTAGCAAGGGGTTGTGGGGCTGTTCAAGAGTCAAGACGTAAGAAAACTTTATATATTTAGGAGATAAGTATGGCAGATTTAGAGATGATTAGTATTGGTAGTAACCTCGATGGTGACCCTGTTTACCAAGTAGGAAGTAGAAACAGCGACGGTAAAATGATGTTAGCATCTACCACAATAATGACTGAAGCCGAAGCAAAAGCTATGATTGCGAGTAAAGCATCTGCGGAAGTAGTTGAAGAAGCTGAAGTAATTGAAGAAGCTGAAGTAATTGAAGAAGCTGAAGTAATTGAAGAAGCTGAAGAGATTAATGACACTGTTGTAGATGTAGATAGCATGAGTAAGCTACAACTAGAGGCATATATGCGTGAGCATGGTATTGAGCTTGATCGACGTAAAAAGAAAAAAGATTTACTAAGTCAAGTAAAAGCGTTTTTTAAGGAATAGACAATGGCTACTTCGGGAACCACCGCCTTTGATATGGACTTCACAGAGATTGCTGAAGAAGCGTGGGAGCGTGCGGGACGCGAAATGCGTTCTGGTTATGATTTAAGAACTGCCCGTAGGTCTATGAATTTAATGACCATTGAGTGGCAGAACCGTGGCATTAATATGTGGACTATCGATAGTGGTACAGTGACACTGGTATCAGGTACTTCACGGTATGATTTACCAGCAGATACAGTAGACCTTCTTGAACATGTGGTACGCACGGATAGTGGTAACACTACGAAACAATCTGATCTCACCATAAGTCGTATTAGTGTGAGTACCTACGCTGCTATCCCAAACAAGTTAACACAAGGTAGACCTATCCAGGTGTGGGTTGAACGGCTAGCGACCCCAAAAATTAATGTGTGGCCTGTGCCTGATAAAAGTGGGTATATATTTGCGTATTGGCGTATACGTAGAGTAGAAGATGCAGGTAGTGGTGTAGAGACCGCAGACATGACATTTAGGTTTTTACCTTGTCTTGTAGCAGGACTAGCGTACCACATAGCTATGAAAATTCCTGAACTTGTCGAAAGAGTGCCGATGCTAAAGGCCGCATATGAAGAAGAATTTGCTAGAGCTGCAAGTGAAGATAGAGAGAAAACCTCCGCTATCTTTGTACCTCGTGTGAGTAGCATTTAATATGGCACGAGCGTTCGCATCTAACGATAAAGCGATAGCAGAATGTGATGTTTGTGGGTTTCGCTACAAATTAAAAGAGTTGCGTAACATAATCAAAAAAGGTAAAGATACAAACATAAAAGCGTGTCGTGAGTGTTGGGGGCCAGACCATCCGCAGAATAAATTAGGGATGCGCCCTGTACACGATCCACAAGCAATACGTAACCCACGTCCTGATTTTGCAGGGTATGATAGTAATAGAAATATACAATGGGGTTGGAACCCTGTAGGTGATGGCAAGAACATATATGATTTAACCATTAACAACCTAGAAGCAACTGGAGCTATAGGTGACGTAACAGTAACAACCACATAGAGGTGCAATTATGATGAAGAAAAAAGGTTACGCTAACGGCGGCAAAATGATGAAAAAGGGTTACGCTAACGGTGGTAAAGTAAACACCAAAGGTGGCGCTAAAGGTGGCAAAAAGAAAGAACGTAAAGTTAAAATACGCGGCACAGGTGCAGCCACTAAAGGGTTATTTTCAAGAGGGCCAATGGGATAAGATATGAATTATTCTTCGCTCAAAACAAATATAGAGGATATCTGTGAGACTTCTTTTACAGATGACCAACTTGCTATGTTTACGCAACAGGCAGAAGAGAAGATATATAACGCAGTACAAATACCTGCTCTACGTAAGGTAGATACTGGCCCTTTGGTATCTACAAACAAGCTATACACTCTGCCAAGTGATTATTTGTATACCTACAGCATCTCTATTATTAGCAGTAGCACGCATACATACTTGTTAAATAAAGACGTAAATTTCCTACGAGAAGCTTATCCAGTAAATACAAGCGCAAAGTACGGTGCTCCTAAGTTTTATGCTCAGTATAGTGAAACTCAGATTGAGCTCGCTCCAACACCAGACGCTAACTATGAGCTTGAGCATGTGTATGGATTCTACCCTACATCTATTGTAACTGCATCTACAACATGGCTTGGAGATAACGCGAGTTCTGCATTGCTAAACGGCGCATTGGTTGAAGCTATACGGTTCCAAAAAGGAGAACCAGATGTTGTTGCTAATTACGAGAAATTATATTTAATATCTATGGAATTGTTAAAAAATCTTGGGGATGGGTATTTACGTAGAGACGCTTATCGATCTGGGCAGTATAGGGAAAAAGTATAGATAATGGCTTTTACTGGTAATTATATGTGTACATCGTTTAAAGTCGCTCTGTTAAACGGAGAGATGGACTTTAGCTCTGATACGTCTCAGTCCTTCAAGATTGCTTTATATACCTCTGACGCAACTCTGAACGCTGCTACAACCGCATATAGTACAACAAATGAAGCATCAGGTACAGGATACACCGCAGGGGGTAACACATTAACCATAGCTACAAACCCTACTAGTGATACAGATGGTACTGTGGCTTACTTAGACTTTTCAGATACATCATGGACGAGTTCCTCAATTACAGCGCGTGGGGCGCTGATATACAAATCTGGTGGTACAACTCCCGCAGTTGCAGTACTAGACTTTGGTTCAGAGAAAACGTCAAGTGATAGCACATTTACAATAACATTCCCCACATCAGCGGCTTCAAGCGCAATTATACGTGTTGGATAGAAAGGTTTAGACGATGGCAAGTACTTATGAGAATGACCTCAGACTTCAAGAGATTGGCACAGGCGAGCAGTCTGGTACATGGGGTACGACCACAAACACAAACTTAGAATTAATTGGTGAAGCACTTTCCTACAGCGCCACAGGCGAAGCAATAGCTAACGCAAGCACACATACTATAACAGTAGCAGATGGGGTAGCCGACGAAGCACGTTGTTTCTACTTAAAATGCACAGGTGGCGGGCAAGCATGTACAGTTACACTTGCGCCTAACTCGCTGTCTAAAGTCTGGGTTATTGAGAACACAACTAGCTATACATTGACGTTCTCACAAGGGTCTGGCGCTAACGTCGCTATACTTGCAGGTCAAGTTAAGATGATAGCTACCGATGGCGCAGGTTCTGGCGCAGCAATTTATGACCTTATGCAAGACCTGGCTGTACCTGATTTGTTTGTAGATGATGACTTAACTCTGCAGTCTGACGCTGCGGTACTTGGCTTTGGTGCAGATAAAGATACTACACTGACACATGTTGCTGACACTGGGTTACTATTAAACAGTACACGACAACTACAGTTTGGAGACTCAGGAACGTATATTCATCAAAGTGCTGATGGAGTCCTTGATTTAGTATCCGATACAGAAATAGAGATTAACGCTACAACCATAGATATAAATGGTGCAGTAGATGTTTCTGGTACATATACTGGTGGTGGTTTAATGACCACAGGTGGCAACATAGTTATCCCTGACGCGGGTAATATTGGATCTGCTAGTGACACAAATGCAATCGCTATAGGCGCTGATGGTGATGTTACGCTAACTCAAGATTTAGAGCTACAACATGATGCCGCAACATTATCTTTCGGGGCAGACAACGATGTTATTCTTACGCACGTAGCTGATACAGGGTTGCTGTTAAATTCAACAATGCAACTTCAGTTTAATGATGCATCACAATATATTAATGCTCCTAGTGCCACAGTACTAGATATTAATGCTACAGATGAGATTGAGCTTAACGCCACTCTTATTGATGTAAACGGTAACTTAGACGTTTCTGGTACATCACAACTTACAGGAGTAGTTACCTTTACAGCCACTCCAGTGTTTAGTTCAGACATTACTATTGAAGATGATTTATTCCTAGATAGTGACGCAGCAGTAATTCACTTAGGTGAAGATGGAGACGTAACTCTTACGCACGTAGCTGATACAGGCATATTGTTAAATTCAACAATGCAACTTCAGTTTAACGATGCGTCACAATATATTAATGCTCCTAGCGCGACTGTCCTAGATATTAACGCTACAGATGAGGTAGAACTTAACGCTACATTAGTAGATATTAATGCTAACTTAGAAGTTTCAGGCACTGCCGCAATAACAGGAATTGCTACCTTTACTGACGATATAATCATTGGTGATGGTAAGACTATTGGCTCTGCCTCAGATGTGGACGCCATGACTATAGCTTCTAACGGGCAAGTAACCTTTACGCAGACACTCATTGGTACGGCACTAGACATTTCTGGTGATATTGATGTGGATGGAACGACTAACCTAGACGTGGTGGATATTGATGGTGCTGTTGATATGGCAAGCACTCTTGCTGTAGGCGGTGTCGTTACAGCCAACGCAGGTGTAGTTGTAGATAATATTACAATCGATGGCACTGAAATAGACTTATCTTCTGGTGATCTTACGATAGATGTTGCAGGAAATATTGACCTTGATGCAGATGGAGGACAAGTTAGTATATCAGATGGTGGTACGGAGATAGGTTATCTATATAATAGTTCTAGTGATTTTATTATCCAAAGTGCAGTTTCTGATAAAGATATTAAGATTCAAGGTAACGATGGTGGTTCAACCGTTACAGCCCTGACCCTTGATATGTCAGATGCAGGTACTGCTTTATTTAACAGTGATGTTCGTCTAAATGATGCCAAGGTACTTCGCCTTGGTAATGACCAAGATTTTAGAATTTCATTTGATGGTAGTCACGGTGTTATACAAAATACAACAACTGACTCAGATATACTTTTAAAAGGTAACGATGATGGTTCAACCATTACAGCTCTCACCCTTGATATGTCAGCGGCAGGTGCGGCTACGTTTAATGATAAAATTACAGCAGTTGGTACATCTGTATTTACTAACTTAGACATCTCAGGTGACATAGACGTAGACGGTACAACAAACTTAGACGCTGTAGACGTAGATGGTGCAGTTAACTTTGCGGCAGACGTTACCTTTGCAGATGGTGCAGATATTATTACTGCTTCAGCAGGTACATCTAACTTCAGAGCAGGTGTTAATGCAGGTAACTCAATAGCATCTGGCGGTAACTACAACGTAGCTGTAGGTGATAGTTCTGGTACTGCGATTACAACTGGTGATGAGAATGTTTTTGTAGGATTTAAAGCTGGGTTTGGTACTACAACTTCAGGGCAAAATATAGCTATAGGGTCAGGTGCTTTAGAAACTAATATTTTAGGTAGTCATAATGTTGGTATAGGTAATGCAGCTCTTGCTACTATGAACCAAGGTACTGCTACAAATACATACAATACCGCAGTTGGTTCATCAGCAGGTGGAGCAATAACCACAGGCACAAATAATACCTTAATTGGTGGATTAGCTGGTGATGCAATTACAACAGGTGTTTCTAATAATGCAGTTGGATACGGTGCTTTAGGTGCAACCACTACTGCTAATCAGAACAATGCTTTTGGTAGAAACTCTTTAGGGGCTAATACAACTGGTGCTGATAATACTGCTTTCGGACAAAATACTTTAGGAACAAATGTACTAGGTAGTAAGTCTACCGCAGTGGGTTCTGACGCTTTATCCACTCAAAACTATGCAACAGCTACGGATGGGTATAATACAGCAGTAGGTTATCTAGCAGGATCAGCAGTAACCACAGGCATACAGAACACTCTTTTAGGCGCAAACTCAGGGGATGCCTTAACGGATGCTGATTTTAATGTTGCTGTCGGTACTTATGCTTTAACGTCTGATACTTTAGGATCTCGTTCTGTTGCAATGGGGTGGGGAGCTTTATTTAACCAAAACTTTACCACAGCTACCGATTCTTACAATACTGCCGTAGGGCATGGTGCAGGTTCAGAAGTAACCACAGGCGTCAACAATACCCTAATCGGTGGTCTTGCAGGAGATGCGATTACGACAGGGTCAACTAATACAGGGGTCGGAAAGAATGCTTTAAGTGCAACAACAACTGCTTCTGATAATACAGCAGTGGGTGCTGAAGCATTAAAAACTAACACAACAGCGGCAAACGGAACTGCGGTAGGATACAATGCTCTATCTAGTAACACGACAGGTGCAGGTAATACAGCCGTTGGTCGTAGAGCTTTAGCGGCAAACACGACTGCTGATAACAATGTGGCTGTTGGAATAGATGCAGGACTATCAGTAACAACAGGCGCTCAGAATACGTTTATCGGTGCAGCGGCAGGAGATGCTGTTACGACAGGGGGTCAGAATACTGCCCTTGGAAATGATGCTTTAGGTGTTTTGACTGTTGGTTCTGACAATGTAGCAATAGGTAAAAATGCACTAGAAGGTGATACTAAAGGTAGTAAAACTGTTGCTATAGGTAGATCAGCTTTAGGAACACAAAACTTTACAACTGCTACAGACGCTTACAATACAGCAGTAGGATATAACGCTGGACTATCAGTAAGCACAGGCGTTGAAAACACCGTCATTGGTGGCCTTACAGGTGATGCTCTTACTACAGGTTCATATAATGTTTTTGTAGGTAAAGGTGCAGGTTCTGCGGCAACAACGTCTGATGATAATACAGCAGTTGGTAAGGATGCATTACTTACTTGTACTACAGGTAACTCTAATACTGTTCTTGGAAAAAGAGCAGGAAAATTATTAACAACAGGCTCTCAAAACACTTTTATAGGTAAAGAAGCAGGTAATGCAAATACTACCGCTGGAACTAATGTTGCGGTGGGGTATCAAGCAATGACTGACAACACAACTGGTGCTAACAACACAGCAGTTGGCTACCTTGCATTAGGCAATAACACGACTGCTGCTGGTAACTCTGCTGTTGGATACAAGGCACTAGAAGATTGTACAACTGGACACAGCAATGCTGGAAGTGGAGCGTATGCTTTATCTAGCGTTACAACTGGTGATAAAAATACAGGAGTTGGTTATTCTGTTGGTGCTAAAATGACAACGTCAGATGAAAATACTTGTATAGGCAATGTAGCTGGTTTTGAGCTTACTACTGGAGCAGATAATACTTTTGTTGGCTCTGAAGCTGGTGATGGTACTGATGATGGTGCTGAAAACGTGGCTGTAGGTAAGTCTGCCCTATCCGCTAATTGTGGTAATGGAAATGCCGCTGTTGGTCACGCTGCTTTATTAGCTTGTACAGGAGCATTTAATACTGCAATGGGAGTTAGTGCAGGTAGTGCTGTAACAAGTGGCGGCAACAATTTAATTTTAGGAAAAGACGCTGGATTAACAGGAAGTCCTGGTGGTAACATAACCACAGGTAGCAATGAAATTGTGCTTGGTGATGAAAATATTAGTGAAGCTCATATACAAGTAGATTGGACAGTAGCTTCTGACCAACGTGATAAGACAGACTTTACAGCACTAGACTTAGGTTTAGATTTTGTTAAAGGACTAGCACCTGTAACATACAAGTGGGATAAACGCTCTAAGTATGGCGATAAGACTGCTGATGGTTATGACCTTAACGCACAGTCTCCAGACGGAACACATAAAGAAGACTGGTTAGACATAGGCTTTAAGGCACAAGAAGTTCAAGCACTTGAAGAGGCCGCAGGATATACAACAGCCGCTAAGAAAAACCTTACTGTATCTACATCAGAAGATGGCAAGCAGATGGGTATACAATACAGCAAGTTTGTACCCATTTTAGTAAAAGCGATTCAAGAACAGAACGCATTAATTGAAGCACTCACTGCAAGAGTGGCAACTTTAGAAGGATAAATAAAATGACAGACAGAACAACAGAAGAACTAGCACAAGACTACACAGCGATGGGTCACTCAATAGACCTTATTACTGCTGTGATAGCAGGTAACGCTATGGCTGGTGAACTAGCAGCAAATAGACAAGATACTGTAGACAGAAATGTAGCACACCTTGAGCTAATGAAAGCTAAGTCAGATTGGGGTAGCGAGTCTATGACAGCAACCACCAATGCAATTACAGCAGGTAAAGGTTACACTGCATCTTAATATAAGGGTTTACTATGGAGCTAATGCCACGCCACTTTCCTAACATAGGGGTTGTTGAAGGACAACTTCCAGAGGATGTTGTGGCTAACCTATGGACTGTGATTAACGAGGCAAGAGAGAAGCCAGATGACATGAAGCCTGAACTTGCAGGTAACATCAGCTCCTCTATACGCCTTGATGGTAGCTCACCCTTACTAGAAGAGTTTGTCGGTGAGATAGTTCCTAAGTTTATGGACAGTCACATTGGGTCTTATGGCCCACCTTGGAGAGCTGTAATGAAGGAAGGTGAAGGGTTTAACTTAGAAAGCCTTTGGGTAAACTTTCAGAAGAAGCATGAGTTTAACCCACCACACGATCACGGTGGAGTTTACAGTTTTGTAATATGGATGCAAATACCGACATCCTTTGCAGAACAACGCAAGCTACCTGTATGCGCTGAGTCAAATGCAGATAATCACATATCTAACTTTGCGTTTAGTTACACAAATACGTTAGGCAAAGTATCTACATTTGCGTATAATATGGAGAAAGAAGCAGAAGGGTACATGGTTATGTTTCCTGCACAAATGCTCCACCAAGTTTTTCCGTTTTATGAGAATGACGGAGAGAGAATATCAATATCAGGTAATATTAACATAGAGGAAAAATAAAATGGCAAGAGAAACAGATCAGATTGCACAAGACTACTCAGCAATGCTGGGCAGTGAAAACATGACTCCAGTAACAAATGCGATTAATGCTGCTACAACCTTTATAGGTTAAACAAACCATAACAAAGGGAGAAAATTATGGCTAAAAAAGAAGAAGTTAAGGAAAATGTAATTAATATTGACGGTAAAGGGTACAAAGAAACTGATTTAAGTCAGCAACAAAAGTATCTTATAGCGCAACTAAAAGACTTAGGGGCAAAAGCTGGTAAACTTAGAGCTGATTTAGATCAAGTACAAAGAGCCGCAGATAGCTTCCAGAAAGATTTATTAGAGTCTTTTAAAGAAGTGTCTGATGAGACCTCTGAAGAAGCTGAAGCAAGTTAGGATTAACAATGGCAAGAACAGTAGTGCAAGCTCACAACCGCATAGACACAATCGAACCTAAGATTACTAAACTAGAGACTGAAAATCACATTCAGTTTAAAGAAGTGTTTTACAGGTTAAAACGTTTAGAGGTGTTTTTAGTGGGTGGGCTTGGCGCTACTATTGCTATGTTAGTGAGTATACTACTTAAAATGGGGTAGGTAATGAAAAAATCTTTGTTATATTTGTCTTGGAGTCTTTTAGCGTTATTGTTTTTAATTATACTAGTACCTATGGTTTATGCAGAGGGTTGTGACAGTACGACAAATAGTAATTGTGTAGAAGCTAACAGCTATACAAACTCTAAATCAACCTCTACGATAGATAGCACGACTACTGTAAAGTCTCCACCACCATCCGCTATTTCACCTAGTATTAATTCATCAAGCTCAGACACGTGTCATATACCTGCTGGTGGCTCTGTACAGACACAAATACTGGGAATTAGTGGTGGCACAACAATTAGAGATTTAAACTGTGAACGACTAAAAAACGCTAAGGTTATGTACGATATGGGCTTAAAAATAAGTGCTGTAGCAATAATGTGCCAGGACAAAAGGATTCACCTTGCGATGGCAAATTCTGGCACTCCATGTCCAATCAACGGTCTTGTAGGAGATGCAGCTAAGGCTGAGTGGGAAAACAATCCACATCTAGTACCTGGGTATGTTGCAGGTAAGAAGGAGAAATGGGATGAAGACGATAAGGCGACAGCTCGTGGGGCTGCTGGCATTGGTGGTCTTTTCTTGGCCTTGTTATTCTTACTCTGAGAATATTTACGGCAACACAAAAAACGCAGCTTCTGATGCACACAAATGGGTAATGAATAACCTACTGCCAGCACAAACTGGTTTGACGGTAGAGGGTGTGTTCCACAAGTACACAATAACCAAACAACCAACAACAAATTCAACTGTCTCGATTACCAATAAAAAAGTGGGTGGTGATGAATATGTTTACGAGTATGTAGACGATTGGAACAATTTACCCAGCGGCACAAAGATTAAATATGACCAAATAGTGCCTACACTTGGTAATTTGTTTGGTGATGGTGAGATAAAAGTTACGGGAGATGGGTCTCTTTCCGATGTTTTAATACTATACCACTATAAATATGACCCATGCCACACACCACTTAGCGACTCAAGTTGTCCTAATTTTAAAGATGCATTGTATGATTATCTATCAACCAACGGTTTGCTCACGTCACCGAACGTAGACGACCCGTATTATAATCAGTGGGTACAGATACAATTAGATGAACAAGCAGAGGTAGAAGAACAGGAAGTTGATGAGCCTGAAGAAGAGGAAGCAAGTGAGGAATTGACTGTAGAAGAGGTACTCTCCGTAGCAGGTGTTGTAGATAAAATTGCAGATCCTGTGCAACAGTTAAAAATGATGCAACAGATAGCCGCTATTGGGAAACTTGAATTATACACAAATCGTGATATAGATGGTGGTGTCTATGAAGATGTTTTACAAATAGACGGCGGTGAATTTGAAGATAACGTCAAGGCTTACAGAAGTTTAGGTCAAGACAGCACCCACAGAAGTATGGTTCGTTCTCAGTATGACGACTAAACAATGGAGATAACATGATTAAAAAAATAACACCTTTAATATTTTTGCTTTCAACCAGTTACGCTTGGGCAGTCAACTCACCAATTACAGGCACGGTTCAAGCTAGTTGTAGCATTGTAACGACCACACCAGGACAATACGGTGTGCCAAATATATGGAAACTTTCAACTGCTTCTGCAGATGGGGGTCAAGATGCTGTTATAAAAACGACGATTGGCACTGCTGATAAGTATAAAGTAAAGATTACCCACCCGAATAGTTTTAGCTCATCACCTTCTCTGTCTGATACATTAACTTGGACAGGAAGCAGTGTGTACACATCTGGAAGTGTTTCTGGAATGTCAGCATATAATGCCGCTAAAGTCGTTGTAGGTAATGAAACAACCTTTGATATGACTTTGGCAGGGACGACATTCTTTACAGTAGCTTCAACCGCTTCATATGGATATAATCGTGCATTCCCTAGTGGGTCTTATACAGCATTGATATTAGCTGAATGTATCGCCAAGTAGCTTTAATTTTCATGTTGCTTGGGTTTCAGGCTCAAGCGCACGAAATGACTCCAGCATACCCAAAGTTTAACTATAGTTATATCGAAGGTGTGTCTGTCACAAAGATGTTTTTGTTTAACAGGCGTAATGATGTTTCATATTACCAAATAGGTGTATTTACATTAGATTGGAAAGAAATACCCTTTGCATCTACATCAAAACTTATAAAGGTAAAACACGCTAAGAAATATCCATTTGATGTTTATATACGAAACTCTGACCTAGATAGGGTTGGATACATATGTACAATATCAAAAGTTTTTAAGGGGGAAGAGCAGAAAGCTTTGATAACTTCAAGGATTTGCTCAAAGATAGAATAAATGAGAATATGGTTATTTATTATAGTTGTTATGTCTGTAACAGGTTGCAGTGTAATAAGTGTTTTTGCCGATAGCACGTCAAATTCTTTAAGTTTATCTCTCCCAAACACAGGCGGTAACTACCAGTCAGATTCTTTTAGAGCAGGAGAACTGGATTGTAGCATGGCGCTAGGGAGTGCAACAAACATTGAGTTTGGCATCACATCTATCATTCAGGGCGGCACAGCGGAGAACAGTAGAAAAACTGGAGATATTGGGTTATACTCAAAGATAACAATTCCACTGGGTAGACGAAATAAAGGGTCTCGTTTAGACTGTAACAGACTGTATGAGATTGAATTAAAGAAAAAACATTTAGAAGTAATGAAGTTACAACAAGAGATTGATAGGTTACGTGAGTTAGGTAATGACTTATCGTTTGAAAATTAGGAGAAGATTATGGCTGAAATGGAGGTAGGTGGCGTAAAGTTTTCTGGCTTTGGCAAAATCGGTATTGCAGTCACAGCATTAAGCACACTGGCGGGTTCGGCCTATGTGGGATATGAGTTTTACTTTGATTATCTTGATTTGCGCGAGGTAGTACAAGAGATTGATATTGATGCAATTAAAGCGGAAAATGAGCTCGTTTTAACAAAACTAGATGACGCCATTGTCTACACCAGAGACATTAAGAACAATCTCCGAGATGATCTTCTTAAACTAGAGGGATATATTGATAAGTTGGAGAAGAAGATTGAGACATCTTCAGAGCGCATAAAAACCACGCAAGGCTCCATAGACTTAGTATTAGAAGACGTTCTTAATCAAATGAACGAGGTGCAGAAAGACGTGACAGCCGCAATAAGAGAGGTTGAAACCTTAAATAGAGAGACAGAGAAAGACGTCCGTGATACGATGCGGGATATAGAAAACAGAATAGAAGAAGATATGCGAAAGCTTGAAGAGCAGTTAAACGAAAGATTACAAGAAGCGTTAGATAATCCCTTGGCTAATTAACGTAATTGGTGTATATAAAAGTTGTTTAGGTACGTAGGAGTTTACTATGGCAGGAAAAAAACTACAGGAAAACAGTAAATACGCAATGGCAGATGCCGATGGCGACGGTGTAATAACCGATGATGAGATGGATCGCCACGAGCGTTGGATACGTTTAGAAAACGAAGATAAGCTAGCGGATACACAACGTGTAATGGCCTGGATTGCAATGGTTGTGACGATTGTAGCTGTTGTTGTCTTGTTAACACCCGTTGTTGCTGTTGATAGACTTTCGGCGGCGGCAGGTTTTTTAAATACATTTATCGTTGCACAATTAGGAGTCGTTGTTGGTTTTATGGGTGCTACGGCTATTTCTAAAACTAAACTAAAATAGGAGGATAACATGTTATCACTGCTAGGAGCAGCACTGGGGTTTGGTACATCTGTACTACCAAGTGTCATTGATTTATTTCAACAACGTCAGAAAGATGCACAAGAGCTAAAGATGCTCGAAGCGAAGGGTAAATACGCAGCGCAGCTATCTTCCCTTAAATTAGACGAACTTGAGTCTAAAGCAGATATAGCTGAAACCGAGGGCATATACGCTTCTATGAGGGCGGCAAATGCTAAATCAGGCTTTGCGGCGGCCTTGAGTGGTTCTGTACGACCTGTAATAACATATTTGTTTGTTGGGTTTTTTCTATTGGTTAAAATAACGACCTTAATGTATGCGATGAATAACGGTGCAGACTTTAGAGATGCGGTCAATGAGGTGTATTCGGACGATGTAAATTTATTGTTCACAAGCATAATCTCATTTTGGTTTGGATCACGCCAATTTGCTAAATTAAGAAAGAATGCAAAATGAAACAAAACTTTGAAGAATGTATGGCGCGTCTCCTTGAACACGAAGGGGGCTATGTAAATTTGGCTGCTGATCCTGGGGGTGAAACTAATTATGGAGTTACCCGTGCAGTCTATGAGCAATACGTTGGACGGCAAGTTATGGATGGTGAGATGAAAGGTCTTACTCACGATGACGTTTACCCTATATACAAAGAGAATTATTGGGATAGGCTTCGGGCAGACGATCTCCCTTCTGGGGTTGACTGGAGTTGCTTCGATTGGGGTGTGAATAGCGGGACAAGTCGTGCAGCTAAAGCACTGCAACGTATTGTAGGTGTAGAACAAGATGGTGGTATCGGACCAATGACATTACAGGCAGTTGCTGAAGTAGAGCCCACAGAAATAATAGAACAGATGCACCATATGCGTGATAAGTTTTACAGAGAGCTTAGTACCTTTGACACGTTCGGACGTGGTTGGATAAGACGAAACGATGAGACTAAAGAGCAGGCACTTAATCTAGTAGAGTAAAGGAGAATATTATGGATTGGATTAAAGGAAGACTAAAAGAACCTTCAAGTTATGGAGCTGCCGCTGTTGTAGGCGTAGGGCTTGGTATTTTGTTTAGTATGCCAATATTAACTTGGGCAGGCATTGTTTGTGCTATTTTTGGGTTAGTACTTAAGGAAAAATCAGACGAGTAGTAGGTAAGATATGCCGTTAAAGAAGTTATTATTAAAACCAGGAGTTAATCGAGAGAACACTAGATACACCACTGAGGGTGGTTGGTATGAGTGTAATAACATCCGTTTTCGTCAAGGAACCCCTGAAAAGATTGGTGGTTGGACGCGTATATCAGAAGCAACTTTTTTAGGTATTGCCCGTTCTTTGTGGAATTGGATTACTCTAGGCAGTCAGAACTTGATTGCTATAGGTACACACCTAAAGTTTTATATTGAAAACGGCGGTGGCTATAACGACATAACACCTTTACGTGCAACCACTTCTGCAGGAGATGTTACTTTTTTAGCCTCAGCAGATCAGTTAGATGGCGCTATAGATGCCGATGACACCACAATAACCATAGATGATACTACAGGATTCCCTACTTCTGGTAAACTTATAATAGATAGTGAAGTTATAGACTACTCGGCTATAAGCAGTAACACGTTTACAGGTTGTACACGAGGCGCTTCTTATCTTGTTTCTGGTGTAACAACGAGCACTACTGCAGCTACACATAGCGATAACGCTACTGTAAATTGTTTTACTATAGTCGTTACGGACAGTAGTCATGGCGCAGAAGTTAATGATTTTGTTACTTTTAGTGGCGCCGCTGCACTAGGTGGTAATGTAACCGCTGAAATGCTCAACCAAGAGTATCAGATACTTAATATCGAAGACGCAAACAAATACACTATTACAGCAAAAAGTTTTAACTCGGATACTATAACTAACGCTTTATATACAAATATTGCGGCTACAAGCTCTGACTCAGGGAACGGTGGTAGTTCTGTTGTAGGCGCTTACCAAATAAACACAGGCGCATCATCTGCTAACCCTCTTGTTGGTTGGGGTGCTAGTGGTTGGGGTTCTGGTGCTTGGGGACAAGGTATCTCAGATACAGAAACCTTACGTATATGGTCACAACAAAACTTTGGTGAAGACCTAATATTTGGACATAGAGACGGGGCTATTTTTTACTGGGACGCTTCAGGTACGTTAACTACCCGTGCGGTCTTATTGTCTAGTAAAGCAGGGGCTTCAAATGTGCCAACAGTACAGAATTCTATACTTGTGTCAGATATTAGCAGGTTTGTCTTTTGTTTTGGTACAAATGTACTTGGTTCCGCAACAAAAGATCCCATGCTTATTCGTTGGTCTGACCAAGAAGACGCCACAAATTGGACTCCTGCAGCTACAAACCAAGCAGGTAGCTTAAGATTATCCCGTGGTACAGAAATAGTTACTGCATCCCAAGCACGACAAGAGGTTCTTGTTTGGACAGACTCATCTTTATATTCTTTACAGTACGTCGGTATAGGCTCAGGTGTGTGGAGCGCAACGCTTGTTGGAGAGCAAATCTCGATAACTTCGCAAAATAGTGTCGCTTACGCCAACGGTGTGTCTTACTGGATGGGTAAGGACAAGTTCTATAAATATGATGGTAGAGCTCAACCGCTCCCTTGTGACTTACGTAAACACGTATTCACAGACTTTAATCCTCTACAGTATAACCAAGTATTTGGAGGAAGTAACGAAGCGTTCCACGAGGTGTGGTGGTTCTATTGTTCAGCAGGTGCATCTAGTATCGATAAATACGTGGTGTATAACTACCTCGAAGACATATGGTACTATGGTTCTATGGCACGTACAGCATGGCTTGACTCAGGTCTACGTGCTTACCCACTTGCCGCTACCTATAACTCGTTACTGGTTGACCATGAAAACGGTATTGATGACAATGAAACAAGCACCGCCGCCGCTATTTCTGCCTTTATAACCTCTTCAGAGTTTGATTTAGATGATGGGCATCAGTTTATGTTAATGTCTCGTGTTCTACCTGATGTTTCTTTTGAGGGGTCTACGGCTGATAGTCCTGCTATAAATATGACATTCTTCCCACTAAATGCTTCAGGTTCAGGTTATAACTCGCCTACATCAGAAAGTGGTGTAAACACAGGTGCAGTTACGCGCTCTGCTACTTCTCCTGTTGAGGCTTATACAAGCCAGATTCACACACGTGTGAGAGGTAGGCAGATGTCTATGAAGATAGAATCTAGCACGACAGGTGTACAATGGCAGTTAGGTTCTCCAAGAGTTGACTTACGTACAGATGGGAGACGCTAATGGCTGATCAATATACTGTAGAGTTTCGTGCCCCTGCTCTACCCTACCCCCCTACAGAATATAGCGCTGCAGAGTTTGAACAGTTTAACAAGATTCTGCGTTTATATTTTAACCAATTAGACAGTGTACTACGAGATACTTCTCTAGCAGATAAGTCTGATGCAGTTGGGTGGTTTGTTAGTTAGATGGCAAATACTTATACAAATGCAAAACTAGACTTAACATCTACAAGTGTTACGACTTTATATACTTGCGCTGCCTCGACAACGGCTATTTTTAAGTCTATTATCGTATCTGAAGACTCTGGCAACGCTGACACCATAACTTTGACTTTGACTAATAGCAGCGATGTGTATAGTTTATTTAAAACTAAGTCAGTATCAGCAAATGGTACTGTAGAGCTGTTAACTGCACCGTTAGTAGTGCAAGCGACTGAAATACTAAAAGTTACCGCTGCTACAGCAAATAGACTACATGTAGTAGCCAGTGTGCTTGAAATAACTTAGGTGAATTATGGAAACTATCGATAGCAACCAAGAGAAGATCGCTCCAGGTCAGGTTATGGCTATCGCCGCAGAGCAGTTAAACGAAGATAACATACCCGTAGAAGCCATGTTAGCATCTGTTGCTAAAGAAGCGTCAATGGAAAGCGCAGACTTGGTACAAGTAGGAAACACTGTATTTCTTGGGCATAAGGGTAAAGGCGCAAACAAAACTAAGATGGTCGGACGTGCGTTCAATGTAGACACAGGACGTAATTTTATACGAAATATTCTAAACTACTTAGGTTATTTGCAAGGTAAAAAATTTACGCACTACGCTTCTCAATTTAAAGGAGAAACTTTGTTACCCGCAATGAGAGCTTTAGAGAAAAAAATGGCTAACAAAGACTCTAATATTGCTGTAGCCCGTAGTCAAAATGACCAATACGTTGTTTATATTAATTTGGGCAAAGAACCTTTAGGGGTAGGAGCATAACATGTTTATAGCAAATGCTATCGGCGATGTTTTTGAGTTTGTAATAGGCGCAGTAGAAGACGTTGGTTCTTTTGTTGTTGAAGAAATTATACAGCCTGTAGCGACTGCAGTTAGCGACGTTGTAGAAGCCGTAATAGATGACCCCATTGCCACTATTGCTACTATTGCAGCTACAATAACTCCAGGAATGCAGTGGGCTGTTCCCCTTATAAATGCAGCAGACACACTTGCAAAAGGCGGTAATATTGGCGATGTACTTAAGTCTGCGGCGTTAGGGTATATTGCACCAAAAGCAGGTAGTTATGTTTCTGAAGCTATTACAGGCGCAACAGGTAATATTCTTGGCGCTGGTGTAAAAGGGGCGATACAAGGAGGCGATTTAAGGAGTGCATTATTGGGGGGTGCGACTGCCGAAATAGCTTCTGCTGCTACAAATGTTATAAAAGATAACCTTCCTTCTGGAGACTTTGGGCAGTTTACTTTTAACGAAACCACTGAAAACGCTCTTAACAAAGGAATTAAAGCTTATATAGACGCAGGGGGAGATATTAGCGAAGCTGCAGTGGTAGCAACAACAGCGACGGTATCAGGACTTCTTAAAGAAAACAGCAACTTTAACGGTGATATTACCGATGGACTTGTAAACGCCACTGTTGCTGCTCTTAAAGGAGGCGACGCTTTAGGTGCGTTTAATAGTACTCTAAATGCTGCAGGGGTCAAAGACCTAAACGCAAAGATTGATGAGTTAATATTACCCCCACAAACTAAATTTTACGATGTAAATGGTGGGGAACACAGCTCCGCAGACGGTGCAAACGCAGCAAACAAAGACGCTTTAGATGCTTATAATACAGCGTCTGATAACTATAAAAGTGCTGTAAAAGCAAAAAAACAAGCCAAAGGCATGATAGTAGATAGCGGCGACGCTTTCCGAGCAAAAAATGCAGCTTTATCTGCAGCAGATTCGGCTATGAATAGTGCTACAGCGGCTATGGACAACTACAAAAACGCTGTAACAAACCGCGTAGATTTAGGCCTAAACGATGCTCATACAAAAGAACGTAATGATGAAGCAATCAGGCTTAAGAATGAAAAAGATGACGCAGCCGCAGACGCACGTATTATAGCTTTAGCAGATGCTAAAACAGAAGCCGAAGGATTTATTGGTGAATATGACGAAATTAATGAAGAACTAATTGCTAAAGCAAAAGAAGCGGAAGAGGCTAGAGTAGCGGAAGAGGCTAGAGTAGCGGAAGAGGCTAGAGTAGCAGAAGAAGCTAGAGTAGCGGAAGAGGCTAGAGTAGCGGAAGAGGCTAGAGTAGCAGAAGAAGCAGAAAAGGTTAGATTAGCTGAAGAAAAAGCTGAAGCTACTCGTTTAAAAACTGAAGCTGAAGAAGCAGAAAAGGTTAGACTAGCGGAAGAAGCAGAAAAGGTTAGACTAGCGGAAGAAGCAGAAAAGGCTACCACTGCTGAAGAAGAACTAGCTAGTTTAGGTATATCAGACGCAGATCCTATAGAAACAGACAGTGGATTTGTAGATGAAAGGGAGTTTACTGACGTAGCTTCTATAGGCGATCTAACAGATATAATTTCAAAACCTGAAGAAGAAACAGATGATATTGAAGACATATTATCTTTATATGATGACACAGAAGCAGGAGATTTTGTTGGAGCCGAAGATGCAGTTGATGTGGCAGAAGAAAAAGATACTTCCTACCTAGCGGATTACGAACCTGTAACTATAGATACTCCAATAGATAGGCGAAGAGCAGAAGACGAATTTGACCGTATTATCGCTGAAGGCGGTGCGATAGACTACGTTGGAGCTAACGCAACTTCAAAACAAGCAAAAGCGTTATTGGCTCCTAAAGTGTCTGAATTAATGCAAGTTGGTATAAACCACGCTAGAGACCTTGGTTATAATATAAGTTCGGGGTTTTTAGAAGAGGCAGCATTAAGCGCTGCAGGTTTAGGTAAAAATGCAGATGAATTTATTGAATTTCTCGATGGACACGACGATTATTTAATTGGTGGTTGGTCTGCTAATGACAATACCTACGGACTTACTGACGAAGATATGGCAAGTATAAGCATGTATAGCATGTCTTCGTACCCTAAAGGAGCTGGAATTGGCCCTGACACCACTAATTTAGATGCTATAAGCGCTGCTGAACTTGCTAATGAAAGTTATGAAAGCGTACTTACTGGAACAGATGTACTTAATCCTAATTACGTCCAATATACCTTTGGCACAGAAACTATGCAAGGCGTTGCTGACTACTTAAGTAACTGGTCTAAAAGCCAAGACGCTAAAATTTCAGACGAGATGCGTGTACGCCAACATTACGCTTTACCCGCAGAGGGTACAACAATAGAGCAGATAGTAAATGGCACTGCGTTAGATATGGCAGGGCGTCCTTACGGAACTGATAAAATAGCCACAGCGATGACTGGTGCTCAAGAAGTAGGAGATATTTTTCTTGATCTTGGTTTGATGGCTATCCCGTTTGTAGGTGTTCCCATAGCTTATGGCATATCTCAATCAGCAGCGTCAGAAGCGGCTAGACAAGATATAGATAGAGCTATTAATACTGCTTTAGAAAATGGTACTTTAGAGAACGATCCTGGGTATCAAGCTCTATTAAAAATCTACAATGGAGATGAAACTGAAGCTATCAACCGTTTAAAAGATAGGGCTGAAAAATACGCGTTTGCTGCAGGTAATGTTGGCGCTGTAGCTGATTTAGCAGTCGCAAAAATGGCGGCTGTTTCTGGTGTAAAAAGCGTTGTTAATTCTATTTCTCCTAAATTTGCAAAATTAATCGGCTTACCTTCTGCTGTTATTACAAATACAGGAGTTGAGGGTGTAGGGGAAGGCATAGAAACATATTTAGCTAACAAAGCAACAGAATACTTGGGTACAGATCCTAACGAAGGCGTTGGTGGAGCCGTGTTATTGGGAGCTGCAGGAGGAGCTGCAGGTACAACAACAGCAGTTGGTACGTTAACTCCAGGAACTGCATTATACAACTTAATAACAAAAGGTGCAGGTAACTCAATAGTTAAAGGTGATGTATTTGTAGATAATGAAGGAAATTTTAGCACCTCTCCTGAAGGAACCTCAGAATATGTAGGATCAGCTTTTGTCCCTAATTTTGCCAATGAGTTTGAAGATGCAAAATCGGTTTCTGATTATACTGAGGCTGAAACAGAAATTGATACAGCAGAAACTACGTTCGCTGATTTAGAGGCAACGGGAGAGATACCTAAAGGTATAACAGAAGATACTGTAATAGAAAATGTTATAGAAAACCTTGAAGGTGAAACAGGGGATACACTTACAGGTACAGATACAGATACAACAGAAACAATAGATGATACGTTTACTACGTTAGAAGAAGCAGGAGTGTCGCCTGCAGAGTTTGCAAGAAATGAAAATTTCAACGATATAATGTCGTTAAATACACAAGCAAACCCAGAATTTAGAGCTATTTTTGAAGCGATGACGGGCAATGATGCAACTGATGAAACCATAGCTAATACTCCAAACGATACGTGGAAAAGTATTCTTACTCGTGCAGAAAATAACAAAACTTTAGACACTAGCACTGTAAATAATTATAAAGCTCAATTAGATGTAACACCTGCTGACGAGTTTGTAGGTACAGGTACAGACGTTACAGATGTTATAGAAAACCTTGAAGGTGAGACAGGGGATACACCTACAGGAATAACAGGCTTTACAACTGCTAAAGGTTCTACTTACGAATTAACGTCTGATTCTACAACTGAAAGGACTCGTGCAGCCCGTGACGATACCGAAGAATCGGGGCTTCAACCTCGTAGCGGTAAAACTGTTTACATGAATGAAAATGATAAAACAACTATTGGTAGTATATTTCAATCAGGAATACCCGTACAATTTATCCCCGACACCACAAATAATACAGCAAAACTAGTTCATTTAGATAGTTATGGCCCCCTAAACGCTGGTGACGACGCTTCTGAAACTGTTGATTTTTCTCTTACTCCAGAGGTAGGGTTGTACCCTGTGGAAATTTATGACTCAAACAACTCAGATATTCGCAATGTGCATTTTGGCAGTGAGATTGTAGGTTTAAATACCGCAGAAGATGCGTTCGTTGATTTAGAGGCAACAGGAGAGATACCCGCAGGTGAAACAACTAAAACAAGTTATGACATAGCAACTGACCCATTTGATGCAGATGGTTTCTTCGGTGACCCCAGACGTACGCGGCAAGATTTAGTCTTTGATACTGAAACAGGAACTTACTCTGCTTTTGGCGAGATAGCTACAGGTACAGACGTTACAGGTACAGACGTTACAGATGTTATAGAAAACCTTGAAGGTGAGACAGGGGATACACCTACAGGTACAGACGTTACAGGTACAGAAACAACAGGTGCAGATGTTACAGATGTTATAAATACGATTGCAGGTACAGATACAGGTACAGATACTACAGTTGTCACGCCCTATACTGATACCACAGTAGGCACTACAGATGTTACTCCTAATGACGTTGTAGCTATTCTTGGCGGGGATACTAACAATGTAACAGATGCAGATATAAATGCCGTTGAAGAAGTTGTAAACATTATAAAGTCTGAGGTAGACGCTAACACAGATACAACGACAGATACGATTGTAGACACAGCTACGGATATAGCTACTGATACCGTTACCGATACAACAGTCACCATACCAGAAGAAGAAAGAAGAAGGCGGTTAAAACGCAGAAAAGAACAGCAACGTCGTGATTTAGAGAGTGATAAAACTCGTGATCTAAATCTTGCTCAAATTGATTATTTGTTTGATATAAGCGGGCGTAATATTTTTGCTACTCCTGATCAAGAACGACGGTATGCAGGTAGTAGAGTTTATGCTCTTCCAGATATAAATGAAATGGTTGGTACGGGAGAGGAAGTTACGCCTCAATCCACGCAAGACATTAATCAAGACAATTTTTTACAGTTAATTGCCGCTGCAGACATGAACCCAGACATATTAAATCAAGAAACTGATCAATTAGGTAACCTAGTAGATTTATTTTCAGTGGACGAATCGGAAAAATTAGGTATAACTAGTCCATATGTAAGGCAAACTGCTGAAAGTTCCGACGAAACAACAGATAGAATACTACAATTATACAACAGGGCTAAAGTTTGATGTATAAAAATGGAGATAGATAATGAGTTTTTTTGGTGATATATGGAATTTTGTTTCAGGAACTGGGACTGGCACTGAAGATAATACTTTATTTAAGAGTGTATTTTATGATGATAAAGGCGAAATAGATTACGCTAAAACTGCAGGGATACTTGGAGCTATAGGCGGTGCAACAGGTGTGCTTGGTAGTGGAACTCCACCTCCTGTAGGTTATCAAGGAGAAATACCTAAGTACCGAGCTACAAGATCTCGTGTTGGTGGTACATATGAC